>Ga0181529_10000723_pt1 | contig 46806 bp, 29 predicted proteins | sample PEATcosm2014_Bin_36_FD_119763 | JGI IMG/M metagenome (GOLD analysis project Ga0181529, IMG submission 119763) | Peatland microbial communities from MTU Mesocosm Facility, Houghton, MI, USA - PEATcosm2014_Bin10_30_metaG | ecosystem: Environmental > Terrestrial > Soil > Wetlands > Peat | place...
GAGCGGCACGATGGCTCGCAACCTGATCGCCGACAGCGCCCGCAAACTGGCCGCCTATCTTCCGGCAAGTTCGGGCAACCTGACCGGCAGCCCAGCCCTGGCGCAGGACGGCGGCAAGGCGCACGGGGAGATCAGCAAACAGCTTCCGGCGGACAAGTACGTCGAGATTACCAAGGAGTTCTTCCTGTCCTGAGCCGCGTCCGGCACGGAGCGCGGGCGAGGACCGGAGTCCGGAGCATCTGACCCGGGGAGCGGCAAGCTTCCCGGGATTTTTTGCGCCCTGTAAACAGGTTGACCGATCAAACACACCTCGGGCGGGAGGTTTTTGGCGGGAAAAACAATGAGGTTTCAGCGGATTGAATAAAGCTCGGGTGAAGGGAGCAGCCTGAAAAAAGCTGCGGGGAATGCGGAAAATACGCCCGGTGTTATTGCCCTTGTCTCAGTAGATGTTCAGTGACCCTGGAAAGTTCCGCGTCTTTGCCGAATATTGAAAAAATAAATGGGTTTGCCGGCATGGGATGCGCGAAACGGTGCCGTGGGGAAGCGGGCGCCGCGTCCGCCTGGGAGTTGCCAAAATGACCAATCATGATCGAAAGTGAGCAATATTGAACAGTCTACCCAGGGAGTCTCCGCTAAGCTCAGCCACACGCGAAGGGCTGATCCATTTGCGAAGGGATGCGATGACGACAAGAACCGAAAATGCGGGGCAACCCAGGATTCTGTTGGTCGACGATGACGAGGGGATTCGTGATTCGTTGAGGGATGTGCTGGAGTCCAAACAGTTTCGGGTCACCACGGCGGCGACCGTCAGCGAGGCTCTGCATAACATCGACACGGATTCTTTTGACGTGCTGCTCAGCGACCTGCACATGCCCGGAGCGGCTGACGGTTTTACCGTGGCGAGTGCGATGCGGCACTCGAATCCGAAGGCGGTCACGCTGCTGTTTACTGGATACCCAGCGCTGGAAGAGGCGATGAATGCCATCCGACTGCAAGCGGACCAAATCCTGCTGAAACCGATGGCCATCGAAGCGCTGGTCACCACCATTCGCGAGAATTTGGAGAAAACCGAGACGCGAAAGACAAGAAATACGGAGCGGGTCGCTTCCATCCTGGAACGTGACGCCCTGGAAACCATTGCCGACTGGCTGGCGAGGGTTGAGGGCGACAGCGAGCTGACGTGCGTGCCCCTGAGCAGGGAACAGCGCACCGGGCATCTTCCGAAGCTGCTTGAGGAACTGATCCACCGTTTGCGGGTGCCGAGAAGTCTGGGGACGAAACAGGTGTCGGCGGCAGCCGTTGAGCACGGCAAGGTCCGCCAATTGCAGGGGTATTCGATTCCGATGATCGTGGAGGAATCCCGCAGCCTGCAGGTGAGCATCTTCAAGACCTTGCAGGACAACCTGGGCACCGTGGATTTCAGCCTGCTGCTGATCGATGTAATGACCATCGCCGATGAATGCGATTCGCAACTGAAACAGACGGTGAGCAGCTTTATGGAACAGGCGGCACGGACTTCCGCTTAGGCGCCGCAGGGGGGCTGCTTGCGCTGCGAATGACGCCAGCGGAAGGCCTTGGCGGTTGAGTCCGGGGCTTGCCTTCAAGAGCCAGGGCACGGGCTATCGCCATTGGTTCGAGACCTGCAACACGGCCCGGTTGCCGACAATCCCAACCCTCAAAATTGGAACGGCCCGACGCTGCGAGGGCAGTGGCCGGCAACACGGATGGCGATGTGTCCTTATGCGCCTGGCGGCGGGCGCGTTCCATGCCTGCTCTGAAATCTGCGCGGGTTTCGCCGTTCTCCGCCAAAAAACCGTCTAAATTGAATGGCCTGGTACATTACGAAAGTACCGCAACCATCACGCGGCAGGGTGACACCTATCACTTGTTTCCCACCCGCCGCCGTGGATAATCCCGCCATGCGCAAATCACTTGCTCGAACAGGTTAACGCCTGCTTTGCCGCTCTATGCGGTAGGACCGGTGGAACCGTGCGGCAGAGATGGAATCGCCCATTGGGTGCGCTGTTGCCAGGCCTCTTTGCTACGGTTTCCATTTGTCCGGCTCCGGTGCGCCCTGGTGCAGGGCTTGCAGTCAGACGACACATCCGCCGGGCAGTTTCATGGTTCCGTGCCGGGTTCTGTCATGCAGCAGGTGCGCGATGAAGCGTGCGAGCAAGAGGCGGGAGGCGCTGTGAAGGCGCTCATGCTCGCCTTGCAGCCGCTGTTTTCCGTGCCCCTCCGTTCGAACTTTTTACTCCCTAACGGATTTTTGATTGGATGCACCTGGAGGTAACACATGCGCCGAAGTGCAGGTTTCACGGTCCTAATTCTTCTTGTTGTCCTGGTCTCGGTCGGAACTGCATCGCAACTATGGGCCCAGGTGACGGCTTCACCCTCGCCGGTAACGTTCGCCCCGGTTGCGGTTGGATTGCCGGGCGGCAACACCCAGAGCGTGTCCTTCACGATTTCCGGGGTCACGCTGGGAGGGGTAGCGGCGGTGACCGAGGGTGCGGCGAATCTCGATTTCAGCATCACGGGCGGCACTTGCACGGGTGGAAGCACGGGAGACTGCACGGTGGTGGTTCAGTTTGTCCCAAGCACGGTCGGCCCACGGCTGGGCGCGCTGGTACTGACCGACCAAAGTACCCCTCCCAACACGCTGATCACCGTTCCCCTGTATGGCGCAGGTACGGGGCCGCTGGTGGCCTTTGGTCCGGGGACGATTGCGACCATGGCGGGCGGGAACGGCGGTGGCTACGGCGGTGACTCCGGCCCTGCCACCGGGGCGCAACTGAACAATCCCAATGGCGTTGCCGTGGACGAAGCCGGCAACGTGTACATCGCGGACTCCACCAACAACGCAATTCGCAAAGTTACTCCCGGAGGAATCATCTCGACCGTGGCGAGCGGCTTTCACTATCCAGCCACGGTGCGAGTGGATGGAGCCGGCAACCTCTACGTCGCGGACTATTACAACAATGTGATCCGCATGGTAACGCCGGGCGGGGTGAACACGATTTTTGCGGGCGGCGGCTCCGGATGTGCACAACAGACGGACGGCCTGGGCGATGGCTGCCCCGCCACCAGCGCTCTCCTGAACGGACCGTGGGGAACGATAGCGGATGGCACCGGCAATCTCTACATTGGAGACGCGGGCGACAACGTCATTCGCAAGGTTGGCCCGGATGGAACGATTACCACGATCGCCGGCACCGGCGTGGCCGGTTACAGCGGCGATGGGCTGGCTGCCACGGCGGCGCAATTGAACGCCCCGCAACTGGGCGCGATGGATGGGGCAGGCAATCTCTACTTTGCCGACTATTACAATAACGTGATTCGTGAGATTACACCGGGCGGCATCATTACAACGGTTGCGGGCGATAACGCAAAAGGACCAGGCTACAGCGGAGACGGCGGCCCGGCCACGCTGGCGCAGTTCTACTACCCGCAAGAGGTTGCGGTGGATGCGGCCGGCGATCTCTACATCGCAGACTCGGGCAACATCAGCTATGTAGGCCAGGGGTACGGACTCATTCGCAAGGTTACGCCGGGCGGGATTGTTTCCACGGTCGCGGGCAATGGCACGCAGGGTTACAGCGGCGACGGAGGGCCGGCCACGAGCGCCCAACTGTATGGCCCGTGGGACATTGCGGTGGATGGGTTGGGCAATCTTTACATTGCGGACGCTTACAACAACGCAATTCGCAAGGTGGATGTTTCCGGTGCGCCTGCGCTGGGTTTTGCCAACACCTATTACGGCACGGTCAGCGCGGCGCAAGACGTTGCGGTGCTGAACCTGGGCAATGCTCCGCTGACGATCAACACGATCAGCGCCGCTTTAAACTTCTCTCTGGGCGGCCCCGATACCTCGTGCAGTTCCAGCGACCAGGCGCTGAACCCGGCGGCAAGCTGTGTTCTCGGCATCGAGTTCAGCCCGGCCACGGTCGGCGGCATCAACGGCAGCGTGAAGCTGACCGATAACAGTTTGAATGCAACCACGGCGACCCAGTCGATTGCGTTGTCGGGAACCGGGTTGCAGGCTGCGCAGACGATCACCTTCCGAGGCCCGGGCAACCAGACCTACGGCGTGGCTCCGATCACGCTGACGGCGACGGCCAGCTCGACGCTTCCGGTGAGCTTCGTGTACGTCTCCGGTCCGGCAACCTTGAGTGGCAACGCGCTCACCATTACCGGCGCCGGAGCCGTGACCGTGCAGGCAACCCAGCTTGGTAACGCGGACTACGCGGCAGCGGCCCCGGTGAATGGGACCTTCACGGTGGCGCAGGCTCCGCTGACGGTGACGGTTGCGCCCAGCAGTTACTCGCGGGCGGTGGGTGCGGCGAATCCGGCCTTTACTGGAACGGTGGTGGGTGTGGTCAATAATGACCTCGCCAAGGGCAACCTGGTCATCACCTACTCCTCCACGGCTGGCGCCGCCAGCCCGATTGGCAGCTACCCGGTCACGGCCACGCTCGGCGGAGCGGCGGCCGCAAGTTACAACCTGACGGTCATTCCCGGAACCCTCAGCGTGTGGGGGCAGGGTGTGGACCTGGTCGAGAGCGCTGTTTCCGGCCCGGCCTCGGGCGCCTCCGGCGGTACTGTCCAGGTAACGGATACGGTGAAAAATCAAGGCATCCTGAGCGCCGGAGGATCGACCACCGGCTTCTATATTTCGACGGACGGGGTTACCAAGGGAACGTACCTGGGCTATCGCTACGTGGGCACGCTGAGCGTGGGTGCAAGCGCCGGGCCGGTGACCACCACGCTGACGTTGCCGCTAAACCTGAACGGTACTTACTACGTAATGGCCTGCGCCAACTACAACGGTGGCATCGTGGAGAGCAACACGACGAACAACTGCACGCCCACGGCTGCGTTTGCCGTGGCGGGCGCGGACCTGGTGGAGAGCGGCGTCAGCCTGCTGACGACGGCTCCCGTATCGGGTGGCAGCGTGCAGGTCAGCGACACGGTGCTGAACCAGGGCGGCGGGACGGCGGCGGCATCGACCACCGGTTTCTACCTCTCGACCAACGGTACAACGAAGTCAACCTACCTGGGCTATCGCTACGTGGGAGGGCTCGGTGCGAACGCGACTTCGGCGGCAACAACGACGCTGACATTGCCCTCAAATCTGGCTGGCAGTTACTACCTGATGGCCTGCGCCAACTACAACGGTGGCATCGTCGAGAGCAACACGGCCAACGATTGCACGCCCACGGCGGCCTTCACGGTAGCGGGCGCGGACCTGGTGGAGAGCAGCGTCAGCCTGCTGACGACGGCTCCCGTATCGGGTGGCGCCATACAGGTCAGCGACACGGTGCTGAACCAGGGCGGCGGGACGGCGGCGGCATCGACCACCGGTTTCTACCTCTCGACCAACGGTACGACGAAGGGAACCTATCTCGGCTACCGCTACGTGGGAGGGCTGGGTACGAACGCAACTTCGGCGGCGACGACGACGCTGACGTTGCCCACAAACCTGGGCGGTACTTACTATGTGATTGCTTGCGCGAACTATAACAATGGAATCGTGGAGAGCAACACGGCCAACAACTGCACCGCGTCGCCAGCGTTCGCGATCCTCGGCGCGGACCTCACGGTGACATCTGTCGGCACCAACCCGTCCGCGGTTTTACCCGGCGGAACGCTTGCGATTACCGACACTACGGCCGACGCATTCGTGAACGCCAATGCTTCCACCACTCGCTACTACCTGTCCACCTCTACGAACCTGGTAAAGACAGGGTCAGGCGCGGCGGTGATACTGGGAACCCGTTCGGTTCCGGCGCTGGCTGCCTCCACAAGTTCCACGGGCACCGTTAACACAACGGTTCCGGCATCGAGTGCGGCGGGAACGTACTACGTGTTTGCGTGCGCCAACGACACCAACTCGGTTGCGGAAAGTAACGTAAACAATAACTGCACGGCGACGCCGGGTGCAGTGTACACGGCTGCCAATACCGTGTTCGTGGATCAGGCGAACGCCAATGCGTCCAACACCAAGTGCGGCACCTCTGCCATTCCGTGCATCACCATCACGGAAGGACTTGCGGCCGCCAAGGCAGGACAAACCGTGCTGGTGAATACCGGTACGTACAGCGAGCAGCTCACAATCACCCAGAACGTTACTCTTGCCTCCACGTTGAAGAACACGGCGGTTGTGCAGGCTCCCCCGGTTCTGGCGGCTGACGCCAACGGACTGACTACGCTGCTGGAAGTTGGTGGCGGCGCGAGCAGTGTAGCCATCGTCAACATGGGTGTGCGCGGGCCTGGTCCGGTGGGCGGCTTGCTCAACTATGGCGTGTATGTGACCAGCGCCAACGCTACCGTCGTGGGTAACCAGGTGCAGTCGATCCGCGATGCTACCTACAGCGGCGGCCAGCACGGCATTGCGATCCGCTTCGGCTCGCAAGCTTCCGGCTTTGTGGGACACGCCGGCACCATCGCTTACAACGCGGTCGGTGATTACCAGAAGGGCGGCATTGTGGTGGATGGCGCGGGCACGAACGTAAATGTCCTCGGCAACCTTGTCACCGGGCAGAACCAGGCCCTCATCAACGGTCAGAATGGCATTCAGATAAGCCGTGGCGCCCTGGGCCTGGTGAATAACAACACGGTCAGCAACAACCTCTACGCCAACCCCGCTACGCCGCTCAATGTGAGTGCGGACGGGATCCTACTTTACGACATCACGAGCGGCGTTACCGTGAGCAATAACACGGTCACGGGGAACGATGAAGGGATCGGCATTTACAGCGACGCCACCGCCGCCACGAATGCGGTCATCGAAAACAACACCGCCAACAAGAATGCCGTGTTGGGAATTCACGTGGATGCGAATTCGGGCACCAACACCATCTGGACGAACACGGCCGAAGGCAATGGCGCATACGATCTGGCAGACGAACATCCGGACTTGACTTACAACAATTGGGGCTTACCTCCGGAGCCGCCGAGCGACAGCAATACCTATGGGGCTAGCTACTTTAACCAGGGCCCGTTCTAAACTCGATCCAGGTAACCCTGTGGGCGGAAACTCAAGCCGCCCACAGACTGCTTACGAACCCCACCTTTCCGGTGGGGTTCGATCGTTGCGGACTGTAGTTTTGGAGCGCGTCGCCGGAAAGGCATCGACGGCTTCGATGGGCATAAAACAAACGGACCGACGCGCGAGCCAGGAATCATCCTCCAACCGGGCGAGGCTGGCGGTTATGGCGGAATCGGTCGCCAGCGAGAAAGTATTACAGCCGCGGGCGGTGTTCAATCTCCGTTTGGATATGGTAGCGTACTTGCGTAATTGCTGTTGAGGGTGAAGGAGTACCACCTTGAACCGCTGCCTCTGCATTGCCTGGCAGATGATGACTCCTGAATTGGTTTGATCCAGGTCGCGGAGTCATGTTGCCGGCAATTTCCAAGTGCGCTTCCCAGTTCCTCTCGAAGGCCTGCGCGGCCGGTGGAGTTGCGCCCACGTGTTGCGCCGGCCTGGCGGAGAAATAGGATGCCGGATGCGGACAGCGTTGATTCCCGGGCGTACGCGTTCGCCTACGTGATTCGCAGTCCGCAGGACATTCCAGCAGACTTTGCCGGGGTGGTTGCGCCAAGTTTCTCGATTGGACTGTTTCTGCCGCAAGAGTTGGCGGGACGATTCAACACGGCACGATACGCGGCCCGCGTCCTGCTGTTTGTGGACGACGAGATTCTGCTCTACACCCATCCTTCCGCCAACGCCGGGGTGGTGGTGATTCCCATGGCGCACGTTCTGGCGATGGAGACGGAAAGGTTTCTCCTCGATTGCCGGGCGCGATTGGTGCTTGCGGACGCCGAACATGAAGTCCCATACAGTGCCCGCGACGACAAGTTTGCCAGCGAATTTCTGGAGCGCCTGCGGCGGCGGTTTCTGGGGCAGCAACCCGCTGGCGTGACTCACCGGGCAATGCACCTGGGTGATCCGCTTGATCTTGCCTTCCGCAATTTTTCGCGGCGGGAGCAGATGCCGGACGAACTCCCCTGGGCGCGTCTTTTCATCGCTTCCCAGAGGCAGACCAGGACACGGTGGCTGGGAGCGAGTGCAATCTGGTCGCCCTCTGATTATGTTGCCCTGACAAATTACCGTCTGCTCTGGATGACCAACCGCCGGGGAAAATACCGGCAGCAATTCGGGGTGCGTTGCTCCTATTGCGCATTGGCGAAGGTCACGAGTGTAAGAATGGCGGGCGGTGAGGAATTGAACATTTCCATAGGGGACACACTGACATGGCGCATCCATGTCCCGGCAGCCCAGCAGGCCGCCGCTGGGACCTTTGCCGAGCAGGCAACCCGCCTGCTGGCGCGCGTCCACCCAAAACGCAGCATTTTGAGTTGAGGAGGAGTCAGCCATGAAGATTGTTGTCATCTCCGATTTGCACGGCAACTTTGACGCACTCTCCGCTCTGCCCGAGTTGGGCGATGAGCTTTGGGTGCTTGGCGACCTGGTGAACTATGGTCCGATGCCGGTAGAAGTTGTCGGCTTTGTTCGCTCGCACAGCGAGGTTGTGATTCGCGGCAATCATGACAACGCGGTTGGATTCGATGTGGACCCGCGCTGCACCCCGCGCTACGCGGCCATGGCGGACGCAACCATGCAGTATTCAAAGTCCTGCCTTGACGGCGATGCGGTTGCTTACCTGCGTGGCCTGCCTTTAACGCAAGTGCTGGAGCGCGACGGCCGGAAATTTTTCCTCTGTCATGCCATTCCTTCCAATCCTCTCTATGGGTACTGTCCGGAAGATTCGGACCGGTGGCCGAAGGAGCTTGAACAGGTCGATGCCGGCTTTCTGCTGGTGGGACACACCCATACACCTTTTGTCAGGCAGATCGGCGGCAAAACGATTGTGAATCCCGGAAGCCTTGGCCAACCCAAGACCGGCAAGGCAGACGCGTGCTACGCCGTCTGGGAAGACGGAGAGTTTCAATTGAAACAATTTGCCTATCCGGTGCAACGGGCGGAAGAGCGGATTGGACACCTGCCCGTGGCCGAGGAAATCCGGCGCGATCTTGCCAAGGTGCTGCGCACAGGTTCGGTGTAATCAACTACGGAGAACGCGGCGCCCTCGATGCACCGGGGAGCAGGTCGAGCCCGCAGGCAAGCGCCCGTTTCCAGGAGGCGATTACCGGGCGGTTCCCGTTCGCGGCGGCGGAAGTCCGATCCAGCTCCATAGGAGGGCAAGGTCAAGGGAGTTGCGCACGTGTGCGGCAAGGCGGTCCAGGCGCGCCTCCCGCTCTCTGGCCACGAATGCATGGGCGGCGGCGGCCTCCAGTCCGCAGGCCGCGCGGGCGGCATCCACAAAGGCATGGCGGAAGCTGTCGGCATCGAAGAGTCCGTGAACGTAGGTGCCAGCCACGCGTCCATTGCTGCTCATGGCCCCGTCCGGGACCGCGCCGCCGATGCCTTCGCGGGTGATCTCGGCAAAGGGTTCGGCGCCGGGGCCGTAGAGGGTTTCGCCAACGTGAATCTCATAGCCCTGGAATGCCGGCCCTGGTTGCGGCTGGCCGAAGATCGCGGTTCTGCAATTTCCTTGCACCTGGCGCGTCGTTTTGGTGGCGTTGAGTAAGGTTTGGATGGGGAGCAACCCGAGGCCCTCGCAGGTGGCCGGAGTGCCTCCGCTTTCCATTCCCTGGGGATCCTCAATGCGGGTGCCGAGCATCTGGAATCCGCCGCAGATTCCCATCAGGATGCGCCCCTGGCGGTGCATCTGCCCAAGCGCATGGCCGAATCCGCGATGGCGCAACCACCCCAGGTCATCGATGGTCTGCTTGCTGCCGGGAAGGATGACCAGGTCGGCGTTCGCCAGCTCATCCTGCCATTCCACATAGGCCAGCGACACGGAAGGCTCGGCCGCCAGCGGATCGAAGTCCGTGAAGTTGGAGAGATGCGGCAGGGCGACCACGGCGATGCGCAAAGGCCGCGCCGGACCCGAGCCGGTATCGATGTCTTTCCACACCCGGGCGGCGGTTTGCCTTTCTTCAATGGCGACGCCATCCTCTTCGTCGAGTCCCAGGTCGTGCAGGTACGGCACCACGCCGGCACAGGGAACGCCCAATCTTGGTTCCATCATGCGGATGCCCGGCTGGAGCAGCGAAACGTCTCCGCGAAATTTATTGATGGCGTAGCCGCGAACCAGGCGGCGCTCTTCGGGCTCCAGAAGCTGGAGCGTGCCCAGCACCGAAGCGAACACGCCGCCACGGTCGATATCGCCCACCAGAAGGCAGGCCGCGTTGGCTGCCTGCGCCATGCGCATGTTGACAATGTCATGCTCGCGCAGGTTGATTTCGGCGGGAGAGCCGGCTCCTTCCAGGACCATGACGTCATGCTGCGCGGCCAGCTTTTGATAACTTTCCAGCACGGTTGGAAACAGCTCTTCGACGCGATGCAGGTGATAGTCGGACGCCGTCACCTGGGCCCAGACCCGGCCCAGCACGATCACCTGCGATCCCGTGTCTGAGGAGGGCTTGATGAGCACGGGATTCATTTCCGCGCACGAGGGGATACGGCATGCTTCCGCCTGCAAAGCCTGGGCGCGGCCAATCTCCCGCCCATCCGGCGTGGCCGCTGAATTCAGCGACATGTTCTGCGCCTTGAACGGGGCCACGCGGTAACCATCATCGGACAGGATGCGTCCCAAGGCGGCCGTCAGGATCGACTTTCCAACATGCGAACCTGTGCCAAGCACCATCAGCGCAGGGGTGGAGCAGCCCGGTCCAGCCTGGGGCATCACGAACCTCACTTTCGCCTCTGCCCGGCGATCTCACCCATGCAGCGCTTGGTGAAATCCCGGTTCAGGGCTTGCAGAATGCTTCCCTGGCTGCACTCCAGGTTACGGAAAAATGCCAGAAAACCTTCGTCCTGCCACGGTGGCTCCAGGACTTGGAGCACTCGCTCCAGGCGAATCGTCAGGCGCGCGCCATTCCAATCGATGGGGCCAGGCGCGCCGCGTTCTAGTCTGGATTGTCAAACACAATGTAGTTCAATTGGCCGCCGCGCTCGATGCTGATGACCACCGGATCGCCGGGCTTCAATTCAGCCAGCGCCTTGCGCAGGGTCTCGAGCGAATCCAGCCGGGTACGGTTCAGCAGGTGCATCACGTCTCCGGGTTGCAGTCCGAAGATGGTGGCGTTGCCTCCGGCGGTCAGCGCCGTGACCAGGATTCCACCCGGACTCCGGGTGGGCGGAATCAACTGCGCCACCGAATCCGTAATCTGGATGCCAACGATGCCAAGCTTGGGGATGATGTTGCCGGCCGATTGGGTGGGGTCGAGAATGCTCTCGGGATCGCCTTCGCGCTCGGTCACCGGCACATTCACGTTCAGGGCCTGGGCGCCGCGCTGCACCTTGAAGACGATCACATCGCCGATCCTCTTCTGGAACAGCAACACCGACAGGGCTCGCGGATCGGCAAAGAACTTGCCGTCAACGGCGAGCAGAATGTCTCCCGGGCGCAAGCCCGAGCGATCGGCGGAGGAATTCGGCACAACATCTTCCAGAATGATTCCGGACTGCACCGGGAGACCAAGCCCGTTGGCCAGGGTTGGCGTGATTTTGTTGGCAATAATGCCGATGAATCCGCGGCGCACGTGGCCGTGCCGGCGCAACTGGTCGTAGACATGGCTGACGGTGTTGGAGGGAATCGAAAAGCCGACGCCCTCGCTGCCGCCGGATTGCGAGGCAATCAGGGTGTTCATGCCGATCACCTCGCCGCGGATATCGACCAGTGGTCCGCCGGAGTTGCCGGGATTGATAGCCGCATCGGTTTGCAGATAAACCACGGGAGTGGAGCTGTTGAGCTGGCGCTGGGTCGAGCTGATTACGCCCATGGTGACCGTGTTTTCAAGGCCCAGCGGGCTGCCAAAGGCCAGGGCGAGCTGGCCGACATGGACCTGGTCCGAGTCCGCCAGCTTGAGCGACGGCAGGTCGCTGGCCTCTACCTTCAGCAGGGCCAGATCGGTCATCGCGTCGCGCCCCACAATGGTTGCGGTGAACAGTTCCGCATCCTCAATGCCGCCAACCTGCTGGTTGCGGTGGCGGAATACCCGGACCGAAACGGAGGTCGCATGTTCGACCACGTGGGCATTGGTCAGAATGTATCCCGTGGGATCGACTACGATGCCGGAGCCGAGCCCGGTTTCCTTGGCGATGTAGGTCGTCTGGCGGGTGCCGGGGTCCTGCACCGTGGTCAGTCCGCTGACCTCGATGGTCACCACCGCCGGCCCCACCCGTTCGGCCAGTGCCTGGAGATCTTCATCCAGCACCAAAAGTCCGCGCCGGGCATTGGTCACGGCAGGCTTTTCCGGCGAAGGGCTGACCTGGCCGGCCGCCAACACCGCGCCCAGAAGAACGGCAACAAGAACCGGAGAACCGGCGGAATCAATGCGGCGCACGGAAACCTCTCTCTGCAATCGATGTTCAATCCTACCAATGTTTGGCGGGAAATTCCCTTTGCCAGCGCGGAAATGTGCAGCTTGCACGAACGCCCGGCGGGCGGGGATGGGGCACGGCGCGGTTGCCAACGCTGGGAGGGTTGGGTGTTGCAGCGGCCGTCCCGGTTCCGCCGGCGAACGATGCTTGGCTCAAGCCCACATGGAGATGGGCGCGGCAGAGTTCTGATCGCCGGTCCGCTTCTTCTTCAGGGCGGGACGTTGCCCGCTGTCCTGGCGCTGGCCGGAGTTTTCGTTTGCCCCCTGATCATCCATGGAGACTCGCCTGGCGTTGGCTTCGCCCTCCAGCTTGGAGGCGTTGCGGATGAGTTTCTTGCGGACCTCGGAGGCGCGCCGGGCGGCGGCAGCTTTCTCCGCCGCGGCGGCGGCGTACAGGCCTGCATCGGGGATCATGCGGCTGCCATGAATGTGCATCTTGCGCTCCTCGACATCTGCAGGCAATCGTCATACCAACATGCGGCCGCGAGATTAGAAAGAACTGAACCTGCCGCGCCGTCCGGCGCATCTGAATTCCACTGCGGAGCGGGAGGCGTCCTTAATTTTGCACAGGAGTGGATGAACAGCCGGCGCTTCTTTCCGGAGCAACCGCGAGTCAACCGGGCCCGCCAGCAAAATTTTTTTCCACCGCGGGCCAGGGACCGGCAAATGACATATGCTATGCGAGAGCGGGTTACTATCATTGCGGGAATGCTGGAGCGGCGATCTTGATTCCAGCCGGGGTTGGGGGATTGCAGACATCTACGGATCGCGAACGAACAGCTCGCCGCGCCTGGTATAGCCTTGGCGTGCTCCTGCCTGCGACTTTGATTCCTTTTGCCGTCAGCTTGGTTGTCTTCAAAGCGCTCCAGGCGGGCAGCTATGGCTCCTCCGACACCGCCTTCTTCGTTGCCCTGGTTCCGGTGCTGACCCTGGTGCCGATGGTTCTGTTCGGCGCCTCGCAGTTCCGCCGCCTGGAGCGCGAGCGCGCCCAGAGCGAGCAGGAGCTTCGCATCAGTACGCAGCGGTTTTCCAGCGTCGTGGCCTCGGCGATGGATGCCATCATCACCTTGGACGAGAGTCAGCGCGTCATTGTTTTCAACAAGGCCGCCGAGGACATGTTTGGCTGTCCCTCGTGGGAAGTGCTGGGCAAGCCGCTGGACCGCTTCCTCCCCTCACAATACCGTGAGCACCACCAGGAGCACGTGCAACGCTTCGGCGAGGCGGGCATCACCACCCGTTCCATGCTTACTCCCGGCGTCCTGTCCGGGCTGCGGGCCAACGGCGAGGAATTTCCCATCGAAGCCACCATCTCCCAGGTACAGGTGGCGGGACAGAAGCTCTACACGGTGATTTTGCGTGACATTACCAGGCGCATGCGCGGCGAGGAAACCCTGCGCCAGAGCGAAGCCCGCTTTCGCTCCATCTACGAGCAGGCCGCCGTCGGCATCTCGCAGATCGCCCTGGATGGCCGCCTGCTGATGGTGAATGCGGCGCTCTGCAATATGCTGGGATACGACGAGAGTGAGTTGCTCGGCAGGAAAATCACCGACATCACCCAACCCGAAGACCACGCCCGGGAAACCGTGTTGCTCAACGCCATGCTGATCGAGCACCGGCGTTCCTACGAACTTGAGAAGCGCTACCGTCACCGTGACGGTTCCACGGTCTGGGTCCATGTCACCTCCTCCATGGTGAGCGGCCCGGCGGCGGAGCCGCTCTATCGGATCTCGGTCATCCAGAACCTCACCGGGCGTAAGCATGCCGAAGAACTGTTGAAGCAGGCGCAGAAGATGGAGGCGATCGGACGGCTGGCCGGAGGCGTGGCGCACGACTTCAACACCCTGCTCAACGTGATGCTCGGCTACTCGGAATTATTGCTCACCGAATTGCCGGAAGGGGATGAGCGCCGCGAACGGGTGCTGCAGATCAAGAACTCCGCCGATGCCGGAGCCATGCTCACCCGGCAGTTGCTCGCCTTTAGCCGCAAACAGGCCAGCGCCGAAGAGGTGCTGGACCTGCGCGAAGTCGCCGCCAAGATGACCCCGATTCTGGAACGCCTGCTGCGCGACGACATTGAGCTGACGGTGAAGTGCAGCGCGCAATCCTGCCTGGTCAAAGTGGACCCAGGCCAGATCCAGCAACTGGTGCTCAACCTGGCCGCAAATGCCGGCGATGCGATGCCCAGCGGCGGCCAGCTCAACATTGAAGTCAGGCCGGTCGAGCTGGATGAAACCTATATCCGGCAGCATCCTACGCTGACCGTTGGGCGCTATGCCATGCTGGCCATCAGCGATTCGGGCACCGGCATGGACGCTGAAACCGTGGCCCACATCTTCGAGCCGTTCTTCACCACCAAGGACGCGGGAAAAGGCACCGGGCTGGGCCTGGCAACCGTCTACGGCATTGCCAAGCGCAACGGCGGAGACATCTGGGTCTATAGCGAGTTGGGGGTGGGCACAATCTTCAAAGTGCTGCTTCCACTCAGCATGGAGGCAATGCAGAAACCGGAGCCGGCGGCACAGCGGCGCCGTAGCGACTCCGGTGGCGGCGAGACCATTCTGCTGGTGGAAGACTCGGCGGCGCTACGCGAGTTGACCAAGGTCATCCTGCAGCGCGATGGCTACAACGTTCTGGAGGCCGAGGACGGAATCGCCGCGCTGGAGATGTCCAGGCTTTATCCGGATCCCATTCACCTGGTGTTGACCGATGTGGTGATGCCGCGGATGCGCGGGCCCCAACTGGCGGCGGAGATCGTGACCCACCGCCCGTCGATTGCCGTGGTGTTTTTGTCCGGCTACACCGAGGAGGCTGTGGCGCAGACGGACGGAATCGCAGGATGCGCCCTGGTGGAAAAACCTTACACGGCGGATGCGCTCCTGCACTCGATCCGGCGCGCGCTCGACAATCGTTTGCCCGAAGACTCCCTGCACGCTTCCTAGCCGCTTCCCGAACCCCTCCGTTCCGGGCTTTGGCCGTGCCGGGCGCCACCTCCGCCAGGGTACGAAAAGGCTGCCTTGGGCAAGATTTCCAGCGCATAAGCAGAGTCCATAGCATCCATAAGATTTTTTGATTTCCATCCCGGCCCGCAAACCACTATCTATGAAGGATTGTTTGCTGGAGATCTCCCTTGAACCTATTACCGCGCAAGTTCTATCCCTCCTATCGGGGCGCCGGATGGTATTGCCTCGTCCCATTGTTGTTCTGTAGTTTGGCGGCCAGCGCTCAAACCGTTTCTCCGCAGCAGATTGCGGACCTTCAAAGCCAGGTGACCGCGGCCCGCGGCAACGCCGATAACGCGTGGATGCTGGTCTGTTCGGCGCTGGTCCTGCTGATGACCGGGCCCGGGCTGGCGCTGTTCTACGGCGGCCTGGTGCGCCGGAAAAACGTATTGTCCACCATGATGCAGAGCTTCGCCATGATGGCCATTGTCACCGTCATCTGGGGCATTGCCGGTTTCAGCCTCGCCTTCGGTCCCGGCAACAGCTTCATCGGAAGTTTTCAGTACCTGTTCCTGCACGGCGTCGGCGCGGCGCCGGATCCCGACTATGCCGCGACCATTCCGCTGCAAACCTTCATGGTCTACCAGCTTATGTTCGCCATCATCACGCCCGCGCTGATTACCGGAGCCTTTGCCGAACGCATGAAGTTCAGCGGCATGGCGGTGTTTCTCTCGCTCTGGTCGCTGGTGATTTACGCTCCGATGGCGCACATGGTCTGGGGCAAGGGCGGCCTGCTGAACGCTTCGCTGGGAGGGCGTTTCCCCTGCCTGGATTTTGCCGGCGGCACGGTGGTGCACATAACCTCGGGCGTTTCCGCCCTGGTGTGCGCGCTTTATATCGGTAAACGCCAGCACTATCCCAAGGAGCAACTGCCGCCGCACAGCGTGGTGCTGTCGTTTGTCGGCGCCTGCATGCTGTGGGTGGGCTGGTTCGGTTTCAACGCCGGCAGCGCGCTTTCAGCGGGGAGCCTTGCGACCAGCGCATTTGTGGCGACCCACTTTGCCGCAGCCGCCGCGGCGCTCGGCTGGATGGGGGCGGAATGGGTTGTGGCCGGACATCCCAGTGCCCTGGGCGGAATCTCCGGGGCGGTTGCCGGACTGGTGGCCATCACTCCGGCGGCGGGCTTTGTCTCTCCCATGCCGGCGCTGGCGATCGGTCTGGGTGCCGGCTTGTTCTGCTATTTCATGGTGGCCAAGGTCAAGGCCTACTTCGGCTACGACGATTCGCTTGACGCGTTTGGCGTGCATGGCGCCGGCGGCACCCTGGGAGCGATTCTGACCGGGGTATTCGCCAGCCGTTACGTCAATCCGATCTTCAAGGATGCGCAGGGCAACGTGACCGCCTCCGGGCTGTTCGACGGCAATGCTCACCAGTTGCTCAACCAGGCCACAGGAGTTCTAATTGCATGGGTCCTGGCGGCGGTGGGAACACTGGTCCTGCTCAAACTGGTGGACTCGACGGTTGGTTTGCGCGTCAGCACCGAGCAGGAAGTGCAGGGCCTCGACCTGACGCAACATGGCGAAGAAGGATATTCCCTGGATTCATAGGGGCGGCCCGGTGAGCGATCGCCCAGCACGCCCGGAAGAGACGAGAAGACCATGACGAAACTCGAAGCGGTGATTCAACCTTCCAAGCTCGATGCCGTGAAAGAAGCTCTTCTGGCCATCGGCATTGACGGACTGACAGTACTGGAAGTGCGCGGCCACGGCCGCCAGAAAGGTCATACGGAGTTCTATCGCGGCCGCGAATACAGCGTGGACCTGCTGCCCAAAATCAAGCTGGAGATCGTGCTTCGCGACGAGACCGTCGATGACGTCGTCAAGGCGATCCTCGGCGCATCCCAGACCGGCAAGATCGGCGATGGAAAAATATTTCTCTCCCGAATTGACGAGGCCATCCGGATTCGCAACGAAGAACGCGGCACGGACGCGCTATAGCCATATGAGGGGTTCATGATGACGCCAGGGATCGCGCAGAGTCTGAAAGCCGAGTACCTAGCAGGCTCGGAGCGATTGCGGCTTGAGTTTGAGCAGACGCGCTCGGGCCGCGCCGTGCACCAAGGGCGCACGGCGCTGATCGATTCGCTGGTACATCAGCTCTGGCGTCATCACATCAATTCCGACCTGTCGGCCCCGGCCGGACTTGCCCTGGTTGCCATTGGCGGCTACGGCAGGGGTGTGCTGTCTCCATACTCGGATGTGGACCTGCTGTTTCTCACCGACGGACCGGTGCCGGCGGCAGCGGCCAAGGACGCCATCCGCGCCATCTGCCAGGACCTCTGGGACCTGCGCCTGAGGTTGAGTCCCACGACCCGTCCCCTGGAGGATTGCGACCGGCTGCACCGTGACAATCCGGAGTTCAACATCTCCCTGCTGGATAGCCGCATCCTGGCCGGAGATTACGTTCTCTTCCGCCGCCTGCACGATCAGATTATCCCGCGCTCCGTGCTGCGCGACTGGCAGGAACTGGTGCTGTTGCTGGCCGAGGTCAACGAGGCGCGCCACCACCAGGCCGGCGACACCATTTTCCACCTCGAACCCAATATCAAGGACTCGCCCGGCGGGCTGCGCGACTACAACGTTTCCTGCTGGCTGGCCTTGCTCAACGGCTTCTCCCGCACCCAGGGCTGGAGCAACGCCTTTGATTTTTTCCCCGCCTCGCTGCGCGATCGCGCCCAGGAGGCAAAGGATTTCCTGGTCTCGGTGCGTTGCTTTCTGCACTACCGCGCCGGACGCGACGACAACCAGTTGAGCTGGGAGGCGCAGCAGGCCGCCGCCGAAGCTCATATCGGCTACGATGGCGGCGCCGCCGACGCCGCCGAGTGGATGCGCTACTACTACCGCCAGGCAAGGGTCCTCAACCGTCTGTTCACCACCATGGTGGATGAAGTGGTGCCCGCCCGTTCGTCGCTCTTCCAGCAGTTTCAGAATTGGCGCGCGCGTCTTTCCACGGATGAATTTTCCTGTGTCAACGGGCGCGTCTTTCTGCAGCAGCCTTCGGCGCTGGTTTCGCCGGAGAACTTTTTCAACTGCTTTGAGTTTGTGGCCCAGCACGGCCTCAAGCTTGCCGCCAGCACCGATATGCGCATCGAGCAGGCGCTGCCCTCGATTGCCGCGCTGCATCTTTCCGGGGCGCAACGCTGGGCCGCGCTGCGCCGGGTTCTCGTGCGTCCCCACGCCGCCCACTCGCTGCGCATCATGCAGGAGTTGGGCGCGCTCGGTTTGCTGCTTCCGGAATTCCGCGCCGTCGAGTCGCTGGTCATCCGCGATTACTACCATCGCTACACGGTCGACGAGCATACTTTCCGCGCCATCGATTCCATCCATGCTCTGCATCCGGAAAAGAAGGAGGGCAATCGCGGACTGGGCAACCTGAAAGAGGAAATCGAGCGGCTCGATCTGCTGATGCTTGCCATTCTGCTGCACGATGTGGGCAAGGCCGGAAACAGCGAGGATCACGTCAGCACCAGCCTGGAAATCGCCATGAAGGTGTGCCGCGAATTCGATCTGCCGCCCGAAGACGCGGAAATGGTCTGCTTCCTGGTGGCCTACCACATGGATCTTTCCGCAGCCATGCGCCGCGATATTTTTGACCCGGAGACCATCCATGGTCTGGCCCGGCGGGTCGGCAGCCAGGAGCGGCTCAAGATGCTGGCGCTGGTCACCTACGCCGACATTGGCGCGGTCAATCCGACGGCGCTTTCGCCGTGGAAGGCTGAAAACCTCTGGCGTGTGTACTTTCTCACCGCCAACTATCTGAATCGCAGCGTGGATGACGAGCGCCTGCGTTCGGCGGCCGAAGATGAGCAGGTCGCCCGCATTCGCCTGCTCAAACCGCAGCTCGGCCGCCGCCTGCGGGATTTCCTCGAAGGGCTGCCGCAGCGCTACCTCCGCGTCCACGCCGCCGATGAGATCATTCAGCACGTGGAGATGGCTTCGCAACTCGGCTCCAACACCGCGCAGATCCACCTCAAGCGCCTGCGCGGCGATTTCTCTCTCACCGTCATCACCCAGGACCGTCCCGCCCTGTTCGCCACCCTGGCCGGAGTGCTGGCCAGTTGGCGCATGAACATCCTGAAGGCGGACGCTTTTTCCAATGACTCAGGGTTGGTCGTGGACAGCTTTATCTTCACCGATCACTTCCACACCCTGGAGATGAACCTGCAGGAGTGGGAGCGCTTTCAGGCGAGCTTCAACGACGTTCTCAATGGCGTGGTTCCACTGGAAAAACTCGCCCGCAAACGCGCCGCCGGCAGCAGCAAGTCTCCCAAGGTAAAGGTCGAGACCAGCATCGCCTTTGACCGTGAAGCGTCGAGCCACAGCACCATCTTTGAGATTGTGGCCCAGGATCGTCCGGGCCTGCTGCATCGCATTGCCGCCGTCATTGCCGAGTGCGGCTGCAACATCGAGGTCGCGCTGATCGATACCGAAGGCGAGACGGCAATCGATACCTTCTATCTCCGCATCGCCGGACGCAAGCTGGCCAGCGAGGAGTGCGCGCAACTGAAGGCCGCGCTGGAAATGGAACTGGACTCCTGATCCCCACTCCCGCGCCGCTGTGCGTCGCATCGATTGCGCATTAGACTATCCTGCAAGGCCGATGGACACTCCCAACTCCAATCCCGGCAAGTCCGGTCATCGAACCGACGCTGACGACGCGCTGAGTCTGTTTCATCCCGCCGTGCGCCAGTGGTTTGCCGCCACGTTTCCCGCTCCCACCCTGGCGCAGCAGTTGGGCTGGAGGGCGATTGCGCGCGGCGAATCCACCCTGCTGCTGGCGCCCACGGGAAGCGGCAAGACCCTCGCCGCGTTTCTCTGGTGCCTCCATCGCGCCATGTTTTCGCCGCCGCCGCCCAAGGCCACGCGCTGCCGCGCCCTGTACGTCTCGCCCCTCAAGGCGCTGGCTGTCGACGTGGAGCGGAATCTGCGCGTCCCCCTGGAGGGGATTGCCCAGATGGCCGCCGCGCGCGGCGACAGCTTCCATCGGCCCACGCTTTTCGTGCGTACCGGAGACACGCCGCCGGTCGAGCGCAGCCGCTTCCAGCGCCAGCCCGCCGACATCCTCATCACCACCCCGGAATCTCTCTACCTGATGCTCACCTCCAACGCGCGCGAAGCCCTGCGCTCGGTGGAGACCGTCATCGTCGATGAGATTCACGCCCTGGTGCCAAGCAAGCGCGGCGCGCATCTGGCGCTCTCGCTGGAGCGCCTGGAGCGGCTCTGTGGACGCCGCCTGCAGCGCATCGGTCTTTCGGCAACCCAGCGTCCACTGGAAGAGATCGCGCGTTTCCTCGGCGGAGTGGAAAGCTTCGCCGGGCCGCACCAAGCGGAAGATTCCGCTTGCCAGGAAAGCGCGGAGCCCGAGCCGGGGGTGCGCTACCGTCCGGTCACCGTGTTGGACGCCAGCTCGCCCAAGCGCCTGGAGTTGAGCGTGCACGTGCCGGTCGAGGACATGTCCAAAGCGGGCGAAGCTTCGCCAACGGGTTTACCCGGCGGGCAATCCATCTGGACCTCGATCCATCCCGAGTTGCTGGCCCTGGTGCGCGCCCATCGCTCCACCCTCATCTTCGTCAACAGCCGCCGCCTTGCCGAGCGCATCTCCGGCGCGCTCAACGACCTTGCCGGCGAATTGCTGGTGCTGGCGCACCACGGCAGCGTGGCTCCGGCGCAGCGCAAGGAAATTGAAGAGCGGTTGAAGAACGGCGAGATCAAGGGACTGGTTGCAACCTCGTCGCTCGAACTTGGCATTGACATGGGAGCCATTGACCTGGTTGTCCAGATCGAGGCGCCGCCTTCGGTTTCCAGCGGAATGCAGCGCATCGGCCGCTCCGGCCACCACGTGGGTGCCGTCAGCAACGGCATCATCTTCCCCAAGTTTCGCGCCGACCTGCTGGCCTGTGCGGCGGCTACGCGCGCCATGCGCCGAGGGCTGGTGGAGGCCGTGCGCTATCCGCGCAATCCGCTCGACGTGCTGGCGCAGCAGGTGGTCGCCTGCGTTGCCATGGAGCCGATGACGACGGTGGAGTTGTTCGAGTTGCTGCGCTGCGCCGCGCCCTTTGCCGGGCTCACAGGCGAGTCCTTTGCCGGCGTGCTCGATCTGCTTTCCGGCCGTTACCCCTCGGATGATTTCGCCGAGTTGCGCCCGCGCATTACCTGGGATCGCGCCACCGGCCGGTTGACGCCGCGCGAGTCGGCCAAGCGCATTGCCATCGTCAACGGCGGCACCATTCCCGATCGCGGCCTCTACGGGGTCTATCTGGCCGGCGCCAAAAAGCCGACCCGCCTGGGCGAACTCGACGAGGAGATGGTCTTTGAGAGCAAGCCTGGGGAAACCATCATCCTGGGTGCCAGCACCTGGCGCATCGATGAAATCACCCACGACCGCGTCCTCGTCTCGCCTGCTCCCGGAGAGCCCGGGAAAATGCCATTCTGGAGGGGCGACAGCCTTGGGCGGCCCGCGGAATTCGGCCAGCACATTGGTGAACTCACCCGCGAACTGCTGTCCATGCCGGCTCCGGCGGCCTATGCGAAACTGCTCGACGATCACGCCCTGGAGCCGAACGCGGCGGAAAACCTGCTGCGCTTTCTAGGCGATCAGCAGACGGCAACCGTGCGGGTTCCCTCCGATGAAGAAATACTCATCGAACGCTGCCGCGATGAGCTTGGCGACTGGCGCATCTGTGTTCTTTCGCCCTATGGCCGGGCTGTCCACGCGCCCTGGTGCATGGCCGTGGCCGCGTCCCTGCGCGAGGAGCTGGGCCTGGAGCCGGAGTCGATGTGGGCCGATGACGGCTTTGTCATTCGTCTGCCGGAGAGCGACCGTCCGCCGGACTCCGCGCGGTTGTTGCCGTCCTCGGCTTCCATCCACGACCGGGTGACGCGTCAGCTCGGCTCCACGGCGCTGTTTGCGGCCCGCTTCCGTGAGAACGCCGCGCGCGCCCTGCTGTTGCCGCGCCGCCGTCCCGGCATCCGCACCGCACTGTGGCAGCAGCGCAAGCGTTCCGCCGACCTGCTCAACGTCGCCTCGCGCTATCCCTCCTTCGCCATCCTGCTGGAAACCTACCGCGAGTGCATTCGCGACATTTTCGACCTGCCCGCGCTCGCCGCCATCCTCGCCCGCATCGAGAGCGGAGCCATCCGGGTGACCACGGTGGACTCGGCGCGGCCTTCGCCTTTTGCGGCCACGCTGCTGTTCGGCTACGTCGCCAACTACCTCTACGATGGCGATGCGCCGCTGGCCGAGCGCCGGGCGCAGGCGTTGTCGATCGATCAGTCGCAACTCCAGGACCTGTTGGGCGATGCCGATTATCGCGAACTTCTCGATGTCCGGGTGCTAGGCGAGTTGGAGCGGCAGTTGCAATGGCTCGGCGCTGCCCAGGTGGCGCGCAACGCCGACGGCATCCACGATCTGCTGCTGCGCCTGGGCGACCTGAATCCCGAAGAACTGCGGCTTCGCTGCCAGGGCGCGGAGGTGTTCGCCGAAGTCGAGACTCTCCGGCAATCGCGCCGGGTGCTGCTGTTGGAGGTAGCCGGCGAGCGGCGCTACGTCGCCGTGGAACACGCCTCGCAGCTTCGCGACGCGCTCGGCGTTGCTTTGCCCGCGGATCTCGCCGCCACCTGGCGGCAACCGCATCCCGAGCCGCTGCTGGAGTTGCTGGGCCGCTATGCGCGCACCCGTGGACCGTTCACCCTCGACGATCTCCGGCGCCGCTATGGGATGGCGAAGACCGTTGCGGAAGCTGCTCTGGCCGAGTTGGTCCGCCGGGGAAGGCTGCTGGAAGGCGGCTTCCGCCCTGGCGGCGCACATCGCGAGTGGGTGCATCCGGATGTGTTGCAGCAGCTCCGGCGCCGGACCCTGGCGCGCTCGCGGCACGAAGTGGAGCCGCTGGACGGGCGCGTGCTGGGAATGTTTCTGCCGCGCTGGCAGGGCGTGGGCAGCAAGCGCGGCGGCGGGCTTGCGAAAGGGGTTGCGCAGGGCGGCGGGCAACTCGACCGGCTGCTGGATGCCATCCAGACCCTGCAAGGCGTGGCGCTGCCGCTCTCCGACTGGGAGCGCGAGATTCTGCCCGCGCGCATCAAGGATTACAATCCCGCCTCGCTGGATGCGCTGATGGCCGCCGGCGAGGTGGTGTGGGTTGGCCGCGGTGCGCTGGGCGAGCGCGATGGACGCCTGGCCCTGTACCTGGCCGATAGCCTGTCCGCGCTGCTGCCGCCCGTGGAGTTGCAAGCGGCGCCATCGCTGGAGGGCCGCGCCCAGCGCATCGCGGAATTTCTGGCCGTCCAGGGCGCGTCGTTTTTTGCCGCCGTGCACGCGGCCGCGGGCGGAGGATTCCCCGGCGAAACCAGCGGCGCACTGTGGCAGCTTGCCTGGCAGGGCATCGTCACCAATGACACGTTTCTTTCCTTGCGAGGCTTCCTCTATCGCCAGCGTGAAGGCCAGAGCCGCGGTGGCAATGAGTTTGCGCGCCCCGGTTCGGTGGAGTTTCTCAAGCAGTTCCGTTCCCGCTCCCGCGCCGGAGCCATCGCGCAGGGCCGCTGGTCGCTGGTCCGCTCGCGCATCCAGGACCCGCCCAACCCAACCCAGTGGAGCGCCGCCGTGGCCCAGCAATTGCTGCTTCGCTACGGAGTGGTGATGCGCGAGAGCGCGGCCGCCGAAGAACTGCCCGGAGGCTTCAGCGCCATCTATCCCGCGCTGCGCCAGATGGAGGAGCGCGGCTGGGTTCGCCGTGGCATGTTCATCGCGGGTTTGGGCGGATCGCAATTTGCCCTGGCTGCCGCCGTCGAGTCGTTGCGCGCGCTGCGCTCTCCGGCCAGGCTCACGGCCATCACGCTCGCCGCCGTGGACCCGGCCAATCCCTATGGCAATCTGCTGCCGTGGCCCAGGCTGCCGGAAGCCGAGGATTCCATGCAGAGCGCGCACGGCATGGCGCGAACCAGCGGCGCCAGCGTGGTGCTGGTGGATGGCGACCTGGTTGCGTATCTGCGGCGCGGCAATCCCTCGCTCAAACTGTTTCTTCCCGCCGCGCAGCCCGAGCGCGATGAGCACGCCCATGAAGCCGCCCGCCAGCTTGCCCGCCTTGCCCTCGGGCGCCAGTCCACGCGCTCGGGAGTGCTCATCGCGGAGATCAATGCCCGGCCGGCGCGCGAGCACGACTTCGGAAAATTCCTGGAGGAATCTGGATTTGTGCTCACGCCTCTGGGTTACCTGATGCGCGATCCGGTGGATCACGGCCGGAACCTCGAGCCGCAGCCCGGGAACGTATCCGAAGAGGATACGGATTCAGGCCAAGCCGATCACGATGGCGAAGCGAATTAACCGGCGCTTCGCCGCAGATTGCGAAGCACCATCGCTTAGTACAAAAGGTCGAAGTTGTTGGTCGCGTCGTCCACAAAGTAGACCGAATCGTGAACGACTATCAACCCGAACAACACTCCCGCGCCCGCGTTGACATGCATGTGATTGACGGTAAAAACGAACGGTTCATCGAGGAGCGGGATCCAAAATGTCCGCGGCTTGAATCCTCGCGGGCGCTTTCGTAATCTTTTACTTAGGGTGAACAGCTGTAATTGTCCCCGCCGAATCCGCGATCGTTTCTCGCAACGGGAGAGCGAATGTCTGCAACCGTCTTTGCTACCAAGCTGGCGCAGTTCGGTGTGATTGGCCTCGGCGTGATGGGCCAGAATCTTGCCCTGAACATTGAGGATCACGGGCAGAGCGTCGCGGTGTGGAATCTTGAACCCGAGTGGGTGGGGCGTTTTGTCGCCGCCAATCAAGGCAGGCAGATCGTCGGCAACGCCGATCTCGCGCAGTTTGTCCGCTCCCTGGAAAGACCCCGCCGCATGTTGATGATGATCAAGGCGGGCGAGCCGGTAGACCAGATGCTGGAGCGGATTGCGCCCCTGCTCGAGGAAGGCGACATTCTCATCGATGGCGGAAACTCCTTCTTCAAGGACACGCAGCGGCGCGAGGCCGCCATGCGCACGCGCGGGCTGAACTTCTTCGGCATGGGCGTCTCCGGCGGCGAGGAAGGCGCGCGCCACGGTCCTTCGCTCATGCCCGGCGGCGACCCGAAGGCCTACCGGCACGTGCAGACAACGCTTGAGTCCATCGCCGCAAAAACCTCTTCGGGAGCTTGCGTCACCTATGTCGGCGCCGACGGCGCCGGTCACTTCGTCAAGATGGTCCACAACGGAATCGAGTATGGCGACATGCAGTTGATCGCCGAGGCCTACGATCTGCTGCGGCATTCGCTCGGTCTCCCGGCCCAGGAGATCGCCGAGGTCTTTGCCCAGTGGAATCGCGGACCGCTGGCTTCCTATCTCATCGAGATCAGTGCCGGGATTTTGACCGCGATCGACCCGGAAACCCGCAAGCCGCTGGTCGATCTGGTTCTGGACAAAGCCGGACAGAAGGGAACCGGCAAGTGGACGGCGCAGATTGCGCTCGACCTTGGGGTTCCGGTTCCGACCATTTCAGCCGCGCTCGATGCCCGCGCGCTCTCCAGCATGAGGGACGAACGGCTGCTGGCCAGTGCGCAGTACAAGCGCACTCCCTTGCGCGCGGCGGGGGACCGCACCGAACTCATTGCCGCCATCGGCGACGCGCTTTACGCCAGCAAGATCTGCTGCTACGCCCAGGGCATGAGCCTGATTGCGGCCGGCGCGCGCGAGTGGAACTGGAAGATCAACCTGCGCGAGATGGCGCGCATCTGGACCGGTGGGTGCATCATTCGCGCGCTTCTTCTGGATACGATCATGCAAGCCTTCGAACGCCAGCCCGCGCTGGGGAACCTGCTGCTCGACTGCGATATTCAGTCGCGCATTACGGCTGCGATTCCAGCCTGGCGCAAGGTTGCCGGCTTGGCTGCCTCGCTGGGAATTCCCGCGCCTGCCTTCTCCGCATCGCTCGCCTACTTTGACGCCAGCACCGCCGCCCAGTTGCCGCAGAATCTCACCCAGGCGCAGCGTGACTTCTTTGGCGCTCACACCTATCAACGCACGGACCGGCCCCAGGCTGGCTTTGTCCACTCGGACTGGAGCGCGCTGATTCCCCGGAGTAACCGATGACGACCATCATTGAAGCCCAGGCCGGGCAGAAGCTGAACCGTCCTGCTCTGCCCGAGGGCGACCCCTGCACCCTGGTGATCTTTGGCGCCAGCGGAGACCTTACCCGGCGCAAGTTGATTCCTGCGCTCTACGATCTGTGCGGCGTGGGCTGCATGCATGCTCGTTTTGAAGTGGTTGGCACCGGCCGGACCCGCATGACCGATGAGCAATTCCGCGAATCCATGCATGAAGCCGCCAGGGTCTCCAAGGACGCTCGCGGATTCAACGAAGAGAAATGGGAGCAGTTTGCCAGGCGTCTGCGCTACATCAGCGGCGATCCGGCGGCCACCGGATTTTACGCCGAACTGCGCGTATTTCTGGAAGAGATGCAGCGCAACGGCTCCAGTCCGAACGTGCTCTTCTACCTCTCCACGCCCGCGTCGTTCGCCGGAGAAATTATCTCCGGGCTGCATTCCGCCGGGCTCGACCGGCGCGAACACGGCTGGTCGCGCATCATCCTCGAGAAGCCATTCGGACGCGACCTGGAATCCGCCCGCGTCCTCAACGAAACCGTACTGAAGGTCTTCGACGAGGCGAGCGTCTACCGCATCGATCACTACCTGGGCAAGGAGACGGTACAGAACATCCTGGTCTTCCGCTTCGCCAACTCCATCTTTGAGCCGGTGTGGAATCGCAACTACGTCGAGTACGTTGAAATCACCGCGGCTGAAACCCTCGGGGTAGAACGCCGCGCAGCCTTCTACGAAGAGACCGGCGCGCTGCGCGACATGGTAGCCAACCACCTGCTTCAACTCGTTGCCCTCACCGCCATGGAGCCGCCGGTGGCGTTTGACGCGGATTCGGTGCGTGAACAGAAGGTGCAAGTCTTTCGCAGCATCCGTCCCATGACCACCCAGGAGGTGGCGGCCAGCACCGTGCGCGGCCAATACGGGCCGGGACGCATCGGCGATCTTGTGGTTCCCGGCTATCGCCAGGAACCGGGCGTCAAGGCGGACTCAAACACCGAGACCTTCGCCGCCGTCCGCCTCCAGGTGGATAACTGGCGCTGGGCCGGAGTTCCGTTCTATCTCCGCACCGGCAAACGGCTGGCCCACAATGTTACCGAGATCAAGGTACACTTCAAGCGCACGCCGCAGGCGCTGTTTGCCGGCACGGACACGGGCAGCTTTGGCCCCAACGTGGTCAGCCTGCGCATCCAGCCCGACGAAGGCATCTCGTTCACCTTCGGCGCCAAGCGCCCGGGCACTCATATGGACACCCTTCCCGTGATGGCCCGGTTCTCCTACTCGGAGGCCTTCGGCGGCAACACCCCGGTTGCCTATGAAACCCTGATCCTGGACGCCATGCGCGGCGACGCCACCCTGTTCACTCGCCGCGACGAGGTGGAGTCGGAGTGGAAAATCATCACCCCCATCGAGCAGGCCTGGGCTGAGCTTCCGCCGCCGGCGTTCCCCAACTATGAGGCCGGCACCCAGGGCCCGGAGCAGGCTACGGAGTTGTTGAACAGTGCGGGGCATCGCTGGATGGCGATGCAGGAACAGGAACCTGCCGATGCCGACTGAGCGCTTCCATCTGGGCGGAGCCGAAATCCTCGTCGGCGCCGATGTCGGAGAGGCGCTGCGTATCGCTGCCGGGCAGTTTGCCGCGCTGGCGCGCAAGATTGCCTCCCAAGGCGACTCCGTGTACGCGGTTCTTTCCGGGGGCAACACCCCGCGTGGCCTGTTTCAATTGCTCGCCGCCGAGCCTTTTGCCGGGATCATCCCATGGCAGGACATCCACTTCTTCTGGGCGGACGAGCGCAACGTGCCGCCCGGCGATCCGGACAGCAACTATGGGGTAGCCCGGCAGTTGCTTCTTTCGCGCGTTCCCGTTCCGCCCGCCAACATCCATCGCATCCCCACCGGCGGCGGCACTGCCATCGAAGCCGCCGATCTCTACCAGCGAACCTTGCGTGAAATTCTGCCCCTGGCAAACGGACTGCCTCGCTTCGACTACGCTCTGCTGGGCCTGGGCGCCAACGGACACACCGCTTCATTGTTTCCTCATCGCCCAACCCTGCGCGAGCGCCAGCGCCTGGTGGTGGCTGACCATGTTGAAGAGGTCAACTCCTGGAGGGTTACGCTGACCGCGCCGCTCCTGAACAACGCCGCTCAACTCACCTTCCTGGTTACTGGAGAGGAAAAAGCCGCGGTGGTGCGCCAGGTCATCGCGGGCGAGCGCGACCCTGAAGCCACGCCGGCGCAACTCATCGCCCCCGGCAACGGAACGCTGACATGGATTCTGGACTCTGCCGCCGCCGGTTGCCTGGTTCGTCCCGAGTGAAACCACCGGGCGCCGGGGACTGGAAATGAGGCAATCAACTGGCTCGCCCCGCATCTGGGACTCATCGGGTGCCCGAATCCTCCGTTCCCGTTTCAACAGAGGGCGGCGCCAGCCGGGATTCCATAACTTTCCTGCCGCCAGTGTTTGACGTTGGCGTTCATGGCTGGTTACAATCTCTGTGTGGCTCACTAGCAGGCGCGCCAACGCCGCCATATTCCTCAGTAGCTCAATGGCAGAGCATTCGGCTGTTAACCGAAGGGTTGTAGGTTCGAGTCCTACCTGAGGAGCCATTTATTTTCAACGACTCACAAACCCCCAAAATAAAACCTCACCGCCTTGGGCGCCTAAAGGGCTCCAAAACGCACGTTCGGCTCCAACTAAGTCACCGAAAGCACGCAGGCGCGTGCCTCTAAAGACGGGCTCTTTCCCGAAACCTCAGGAAAGGGGTGGACGCATGCGCTGGAATTCGTTGCCCAAGCCGACCCTCTCGGCTAAACTTATTGATTAATCATCTCGACACATTTGGAAATTCATGCAACCTGAAGACTTGAAGTTTGAAAAGCTCTTCCTGGGCGGCGACGAGGCTGTTGCCTTGGCTGCGCTCGATGCGGACGTAAAGCTGGGAAGCGGTTATCCGGGCACTCCCTCGACAGAGATTCTGGAAACATTCGAAAAACTCGGCGGGCGGGCGCAATGGTCTCCCAATGAAAAGGTTGCGCTGGAAGTCGGCATCGGAGTGGCATTTGCCGGAGCGCGCTCCCTGGTCACCATGAAGCACGTTGGGCTCAACGTGGCGGCCGATCCGTTGTTCACGGTTGCCTACACGGGTGTGGATGGCGCTCTGATTGTCGTCTCCGCCGATGACCCGGGGATGGCTTCCAGCCAGAACGAACAGGATAACCGCCGTTACGCCGTGGCGGCTGGCGTCCCCATGCTGGAACCGGCAAACTCCCAGGAAGCTTACGACTTCACCCTTCGCGCCATAGAAATTTCCGAGCGTTGGCACGTTCCCGTGTTGTTCCGCATGACGACCCGGGTGTGTCACTCCAAGTCGGTGGTACAGCGCGGAGCCGCAATCCCCGCGGCGGTTCCAGCCCACTTTGAACACGACCTTCGCTCGCGCGTAATGATTCCGGCCTACGCCCGTCCGGCGCACCGGCGGCTTCGTGAAAAGCTGGCGCAGATTGCAGAGTGGAATGAAACCTCGGGACTGAACCTGCTGACCCCGGGCTCTGAGGAATTGGGCATCATCACCTCCGGCGTCTGTTACCAGCACGTGCGCGAAGCCGTACCTGGGGCAAGCGTACTCAAACTGGGCATGACCTATCCTTTGCCCGTGGAAATGATGCGCAAGTTTGCCGCCGGCGTAAAGCGGTGCCTGGTAATCGAGGAAGGCGATCCGTATCTGGTGGAAAGTGCGCGCATGGAGGGGATCGCCGTGGAGGGCAAGCCGGAGATGTATCGCTTTGGCGAATTGAACGTCCCGCGCGTGCGCCGCATCGTGGAGCGGGATCGATCGCCCGAAGCAAAGCCCATTCCCGGCAAGCCGCCTGCGTTGTGCCCCGGATGTCCGCACCGCAGCGTATTCACGGCGCTCAAGAACCTTGGGTGTTACGTGGCGGGCGACATCGGCTGTTATTCGCTGGGTGTCTTGCCGCCGTTTGAAGCCATGGATTCGCTGGTTTGCATGGGGGCGGCGATTGGTGTCGGTCTCGGCATGCGCCACGTCCTGCCTCCAGAGGAAGCAAAGCGCGTTGTCAGCGTGCTGGGCGACAGTACATTTGTCCACAGCGGGATCACGGGATTGGTGGAGATGATTTATAACCCACCGCCGACCGGGCACGTCCTGCTGATTCTGGATAACGGAACCACCGCCATGACCGGGCTGCAAGAACATCCCGGCACTGGACGCACGCTTGCGCACGCCAGCACCGGCAAAGTGGTCTTCGAGGATCTGGTGCGTGCCCTTGGCCTGCGCAACGTTTTTGTCGCGGACCCGGCGGCCGATCCCAAAGGCTTTGAGGAATTGGTGCAAAGCGCCCTTGATAAGCCGGAACTCTCCGTGATTATTGCCCGCCGCAACTGTTTGCTTGCGGCAAAATCCATTCGCGACTACGAGAGGTGTAATGAAGAGCAGGTCAGCGGTGACTAATATCGTTGTCGCCGGACTCGGCGGACAGGGCGTGCTGAAGGCTTCCGACATCGTGGCGGAGGTTGCGTTCGTTTCCGGTCTAGACGTGAAGAAAAGCGAGATTCACGGCATGAGCCAACGCGGCGGCTCCGTTTCCAGCGACGTGCGTTATGGTCCGGTGGTGTTCAGCCCCATGGTGCCCGAAGGCGAGGCGGATTATCTGCTGGTCACGCAGGAAGATCAGGTCGCGGTCAATCGTCACTTGCTGGCCCAGCATGGAATCCTGATCCAGCCCTCCCAGGTTGAGCAGGGTGAGTTGCGCAACAAAAAGAGCTTGAATGTAGCGCTGCTGGGAGTGCTGAGCCAGCACCTGGGCTTTCCGGAAGAGGCTTGGAAAGCGGCCATTGAGCGCCAATTGCCCGCCGCGCTTCACGAAGCGAATCTACAGGCATTCGCCCTGGGAAGAAGGGCCGGGAAGCGGTGAGCCACCGGTCCTGTTTTTCTCCTGCCAGTGCGCTGGACTTTGTCCCACGCCGCGAGTTGGAACAGCTCCAGTTGAAGCGATTGCAAACCGTGGTCGCGCTTTGCTATGAGAACGTGCCGCTGTTCAATTCCCGCATGAAGGAGCGCGCAATCCTTCCGGAAGACATCCGCTCCCTGGACGATCTCGCATTGCTGCCCTTTACGGCCAAGACCGACCTGCGCGATACCTATCCATTCGGCTTGTTTGCCGCTCCGATGAACGATGTCGTGCGCCTGCACGCCTCCAGCGGTACCACTGGAAAACCCATTGTGGTCGCTTATACAAAAGCCGATCTCGAGGTGTGGTCCTCGGTGGTGTCGCGCTCATTCAGCGCCTGTGGTCTGCACGAGGGCGACATCATCCAGGTGGCATACGGATACGGGCTATTCACCGGCGGTTTGGGTGCGCACTACGGAGCCGAAAAGCTCGGCGCCACCGTCGTGCCTGCTTCGGTCGGCAACACCGACCGCCAGATCATGCTGATGAGCGATTTCGGCACCACCGCCGTCTGCTGTACGCCGACTTACTTCCTGCATATGATGGAGCGGGCTCTCGCCGTGGGCATAGATCTGCGCAAGCTGCCTTTACGTGCGGGAATTTTCGGCGCGGAGCCGTGGACGGAAGAAATGCGCCGGCACATCGAAGAGCACTCGGGCATCAAGGCGTTCGATATCTACGGGCTGACGGAGATCATCGGTCCGGGCGTAGGCGTCGAGTGCGTCTGCCAGAACGGGTTGCACATCTTTGAAGACCACTTCTACCCTGAGATTGTCGATCCGGAAACCGGCAAGCTTGTAGGCGAAGGCGAAGAGGGCGAACTGGTGCTGACGACGCTCAGCAAGCAGGCCATGCCGCTGCTTCGCTATCGCACCCGCGACATCACGGCATTCATCGATGGGCCTTGTGATTGCGGCCGCACGATTCGCCGCATCCGGCGCGTCGGGCAGCGCTGCGACGATATGCTGATCATCCGGGGAATCAACGTCTTCCCCTCGCAAGTGGAATCCGTGTTGCTGGCCGTGGAGGGAACGCTGCCGCACTACCAGATCATCCTCACCCGTGAACACGGATTGGATCAGATGGAAGTGCAGGTCGAAATAACGCCACAGTTGTTTACGGACACGGTGAGCGGCCTGGCGGCCATGCAGCGAAAGCTGGCGCAGGCCATGGAACGAGTGTTGCAGGTGCGCGTGCAAATCACCCTGGTGGAGCCTCGCACCATCCAACGTAGCGAAGGAAAAGCCAAGCGAGTCATTGACCGGCGGCAATCATGAAGATCACTCAGCTTTCTGTCTTTGTCGAAAACGCACCTGGACACATTCTGGCTCCCTGCCGCGCACTGGCTGACGCGGGAGTGAACATCCGCGCCTTGTCCCTGGCCGACTCCCAGACCTTTGGAATCCTGCGCTTGATTGTTTCCGATTGGCGCCGGGCCGCAAAGGTACTGGAGGAGGCAGACTTCTCGGTCAAAGCGACCGAGGTGCTTGCCGTGGAGGTTCCAGACCATCCTGGCGGGTTGTCCCAGGCGCTGGGAGCGTTACAGGATTCATCCGTCAACATCGAGTACATGTATGCTTTTCCCTTCGGCCGCGGAGAAAAAGCGACTCTTATCATTCGCTTCGATGACACGGATGCCGCAATCGCCAGACTGCAGGCATCCGGCATCGCTCTCATTCCGCACAGCGAACTGGAAAGAGACAGGGACTAGCTCACGCGCCTCGAACCATTGCCGTGGCATCTTCCCCGGCGGCCGCGCTGAAACCCTTCTAGCGCGGCCTGCCTGGGCTGCTGCGCCACATGGATGCCGTGCGCGCATCTGATCGTGAACGCGATCCACCTGTCGGGGACCGGGCAGAGGCCGGAGAAGCCGGAGACTCCCGTCTAAGACGCGCTGCCGCAGCGGGCTGGCGTTTCTCGATGAGGCTTGCAACCAGCCATCTGGTTCATCCCCAGGATCTTCCAAAATCGTCAACCGCGGGCGCTTGTGTACCCCGGCCCCGACGCAGGCCTTTCACGCGGTTTCAGTGCCCGCTGGAATCCCCATGACGGCTCGCCTCAAAAAGGAACCAGGTGCGCCGCTCGGTTTCGTCAATCCAGACCTCTATGAGGCTGGTGGTGGCGATGTCGTTGTGATCTTCGCAGACGCCGTGGGCCTCGCGCAGGCGCGCCGCCAGGGTCTTGTTGTCCTCGCGTAGCTCGGAGAGCATGTCTTCCGGCTCGACGTACTCGGCATCGTTGTCGGATACGCGTTGCATCCGGGCGATATGGCCGATTGATCGGAGCGTGGTTCCCCCAACCTTCCGCACGCGCTCGGCGATGGGATCTGTCATGGCAAACAGTTGGTCGCCCTGTTCGTCGAGTAGCAAGTGGTAGTCGCGGAAGTGCGGTCCGCTCATGTGCCAGTGGAAATTCTTGGTCTTCAGATAAAGCGCGAACACGTCCGACAGGATGGCGTTCATGGCTCCCGCGATATCCTTGGCCGCGGTTGCTTCCAGGTCGCTGGGTGTAATAAGAGGACTCTCCTGCAGGCGCTCCATCTCTTCCTTCGTTGCACTGGATTTCTTCACAGCTTCTCTCCTTGTTGATTGGGATTTCCAGACCGTCCTTATTTGGATGACATGGCCCGGCAGGGGGAGTCAAAGACTGTTCCAGGGCTTGGCGGGTGCTCACCCGGCAGCGGAGCTTCGCTCACGCCCGTCCGCTCGTCTCTGGGCCTTTCCCAAACCACTGCGATCACTCAGGACGCCCCGGTCCCATGCAGTGGCAGGTGATAGCCACCAGCACCAGCGCGCCCAGCGAGAGCCGCGGCGAGCCCGTGCCTCGCCGCTCCCGCCATTCTTGGCCAGGGATGGCGCTTTTTCCCCAGGCGGCGTCCCGGTTCCTACTTCCGCCCCAGCGGTTTTCCCAGCACCTCTTCCACGTCCTTTACCTTGCCGGTTAACCTTCCCGCCGCTCCCTTGCGCTCGTCGATGGTGATGCTGGTCAGCACCCTCGGCGCAAGTTCCAGCACCCGCCGGTGGCAGCGCAGAATCACCTCCATCACCTCGCCGGGCTCGCCTTCAATGGTTGTGTTCATCGCGCCCAACTGGTAAGGAAGTCCCGAGGCGTCCACAATCGCCAGCGCCTCGGCCACCAGATTCTTCACTCCGCCCTCAATCCCCATTGGAACCACTGCAAAGCACGCCAACATAACGCCTCCCATTACCGCGGTGCCACTGCTCATTCTCTATTTCCGCATGTTACCGCGGGGAAGGGGATGCAATCGTAAAAAGGCTGGCTAGCACTTCGCCCTTCTCTGTTCGTGTCCTTGCGGTTGACGCGCCGCCTCTGCCGGACGATACTATCCTCGCCGGTGAAGGAGTTCGCCGTTAACCGCTGTCCTCACGCACTGTTCCGCCGGGGCAGATGATGACTCCTGACAAGAATCGTTGTCACGGAGCATGTCTGCGGCGTCATTCCTGGCAACTTGATTCGCAGCTTGATTCGCAACCGCCGCGATGAGGCAGCCATGAGTGTACAAAACGATCCAGCGCCGTTGTTCACCCCGGCCCAGTTAAACCACTTTCTTGCCGGATTCCGCCAGATCGACCGTCTCCTCGTCTCCATCGAAGAGGTGGCCGAAGGCCAGGAGAGCGGTCTTTTTCCGCGCGTCTCACCGGACTTGACCCTGCCCCAGAAGGACCTGCTGTTGTGCTTTGCCGCCGCCATGCGCCAGGCGATGACGGCCATTCTCGAATCGAACGGGGTGGCCATCCCGAAGGCCAGAACCACTGCCAGCCACGCCGTCAGTTCGGCGCTCACCTTCATTGACATTGCGCTTTCGGATCTGCGGCCCAAGGTCATGCGCGGCTATGGCGAGGTCGGCGAGGATGCGACCCAGGTCCTGAATCGCATCGTCGCCGAACTGCGCAGCCTGCAGGGCAACGCGCTCCGCGGCTTCAATTCCGAGCGCCGGGATGAAAAAACAAGATGAACTTCGAGCCGGCCCGCGCTGCTCGCGGCCCGCGCCTCAGTTGCTCGCCTGTTTCCTGTCCGCCAGCAAAGCGTTCACTTTCGCCATCACCTTGAAGGCATCGGCCACGTACAGCACGTCGGCTTTGCCCCGCGCCCATCCGCAGTTCGGGTCCAGGCTCACGGCGCGCCGTTCGGTGATGAAGCGCCAGCCCACCACGTGCGGTTCTTCGCCGTGGCAGCAGGTGGAGAGCCCCTTGGGATGGCGCGGCGTCGCCCCCGTCTGCCCAATCTGGTTCAGATGGGTCAGGAATCCCAGCACCGCCTGGTTTTCTCCGCTCTGGTCCACCAGCGACTTGCTGCTGCCCAGCGAGGCGCCGGCCACGTGCAAAAAGTCCAGGATCAGGTTCTCCGCCTCGGCGGCATGAACCTTTCCGTCGGCCTGCTTCTTGGTCCATCCCGCGCCAGCCACAAACAGAATCTTCGCATTTGGACGAATCGTCTGCTCGCCCTGCCTGGGGGCGCGCACGCCGGTCACCTTGGTGCGCAATGCCGGCAACTCCACGGCAACGGTTTCCACCCGTACCGCATCCCCGCTGCCCGCCCACGGCGCGCGCGTTCCCGCCTCCAGCAGCAGAAACCACGGACGCGTTTCCCGCCGCAGCACGGCCTCCACTCTCTGGCGATAGAACCAGCGGGTAGCCTCCACGGTCTCGCCTTTCGCCACGGCCGTGACGTGGGTATCGCTAAAGCCTCCCAGCCGGTATGCCACGCCCGGAATCACGCGGTTAAAGCGCGAACTGGCGGGCGCAAACACCAGGGTCGCCTCCGCTGCCCGGCACAGCGCCTCGCAGGCTGCCGCGTCGCTGGCGTAGCGCGCCTCGGCAAATGCCTCGCCTGCCACGGCGAGCACGCGCACCGCCGTCCCCGCCACCTGCTGTGCCGCCGTTTCCGTCCGCGCTCCCACAATGCCAATGGTCACCGATGCTTCCAGCGCGCCCGCCATTTCCATGCCCGCCGCCACCGCTTCCAGTGACGCTTTCGTCAGCGCCTCGCCCGATTCATCCACATGTGTCAATACAAGAAGTTTTTCCATGGCTCACTCCGCAATCCAGGTGACGATCTCACTGGCGATTTCCGCTTCCGGCATGTCCCGCACCACGCGCGTCTCCCGCTGCTGCCGCGGCAGGCTGACGGAAACATAGCTGAGCCCGTTGGCCCCGAGCTTCGCGCTCCTGGCCCGCTGCAACGCGGGCAGAATGCCGCGCATGTTCACCATCCCAATTTGCGGACTGTTGCGCGGCTCCGGCAAATTGCCCGTCGCCCATCCCAGCACGGCTGGCGCGCCGGCGCAAACCGAGACCTGGTGCTGCCCGCCTTCCACCCGCTCCAGCACCTCGAAGCCTCCGTCGTCGCGCACCGTAATCTGGTCCACACCCTGGAACTGATCGCTGATGCCCAGCCGTTCGCCCACCACCTGCATCGTCACCCCGGCGCCGCGCGCGGCAGACTCCCAGCCGCCAAACAGCAGCAGCCGCGAGCGCTCCAGTCCGGGGATCGCCGCAATCGCCTCGGCCAGCGCGGCCGCCGTCGCGTGCGCGTCGGTGAATCCGCCCAGCGGCCCGTCAATCGCCACCAGCTCAAATGGAACCTTTTGCGCCACCGTCATCATCACCTGTTGCAGCTTGGCCTTCGGTCCCAGGCTCACCAGCCAGACTTTGCTTCCCGGATGTTTCGCCGCCAGGTTCGCCGCCTCATACAGCGCACACGCCGCCCACGGATCCAGAACCGCCGGCAGCACCATTTCATTCTTCAGCGTGGGCCCACCCGGTGCGTCCACCGGTTCCAAGGTCTGCAAAGGATCGGGCACAATGCTGGCGCAGACCACAATGTGAAAGCTGTTTGCCATGATTATGTTTCCTATTCGTTCCAGAATCAGTCTTCGCTAATTTTCCGCCGAGTGCAACCCGCCCGCCCCGGCGCGGAACTCGACATTCGAATTCTCGCCGTCGGGCGAATGCGCGCAGTTCCACAGGCACGCCCCGCAGTGGATGCATTTCTCGCGGTCAAACGCCGGCGCCGCGCCCTCGCCCTGGGTAATTGCCTGTCCCGAGCACATCGCGATGCAGGTTCGCTCCGCGCACTCGGCGCACAGCGCCGGGTCGCGGAAGATCACGTGATCGGCAAAGCCCGCCGCCGCTTGCACCTTCCCGCCCAGCAGCAGCGCGTCCTGTTGTGAGACCAGCAGCTTGCCGTCGTAGCGGATCTCCGGCCATCCGCAGGCGTCCATCAGCGCGTCGTGCAGTGCGCGCCCACCGCAGCGAGCCTCGCGGATCGCTTTTTCCAGTTGTTCCGGCTGCAGCCGCCGGTAAAAATTCGCCAGCGGCTCAATCTGCCGGTGCGCCGGACGGATCCGTGCGCCCAACGAAAGCCTGCCGCCGCTCATTCCCGCCAACGCCATCCCAATCAATCCGCGCACCACGCCCTTGTGGAATCCGTTACGCGCCTGTTTTGCCGCCTGCGCGCCGCGCTCCACAAAGCTCGCCCGCCGCCGCCGCACGTAAGCCGCCTCAAGATTTTCCCCCGTGAACGCCTTGCCCGCGCGCAGCAACTCGGCCACCGCCTCCGCCAGTTGCACGCCCGTGGCCCACGCCTCATCCACGCCCGAGCCGGTCAGCATGTTGGTGCTGCCCGAGCCTTCGCCGATGCGCGCATAGCCGTCTCCGGCCAGGAACGGCTCGCCGTTGGCGCCCGATTCTTCCAGCGATTTCGCGCCCCACGAGCGCATCGTGCCCCCGTTCAGATAGCGCCAAAGATACGGATGTTGCAGGAAGTGTTGCAAATACCGGTAGGAAGTCCGCTCCGGATTTCCCATCCACGACGGCACAAAAATTCCCACCGACGCCAGCCGTTCCGGGTGTACGTACAAAAAGCCAAAGATCTCCGGCTCGGGATAGCCAAACGTATGCCACACCGTCCCTGCCTCCAGCGGCGTATCCTCGGGCAGTTCCACCACCATCTTCATGCCCACGGCCCACTCGTGCCTGCCGTGTCCGGCCGGCATCCCGAGCTTGCAGTCGATACTCTGCCCGACGGCGCCTACCGGCCCGTCGCCCACCACCGTCAGCGCGGCGCGCACGTCCATCCCGGCCATGTAACCGGCCGCGGGAGCGCCCGCGCGATCCACTCCCTGGTCCGCCAGCCGCACCCCCACCACCGCCTTGCCATCGAACAGCGCCGTACTGACCGGCGTTCCCGGCCAAACCTGCGCCAGCCCGGTGGCCATCAACTCTCCGCCCACCCACTGGTTGAACTGGCCAATCGACATTACCAGCCCCTCGTGTTTGCGCAGGAACCCCGGCGTATACGGCAGCTCCAGCGCATCCTGCTCCACCCGCAGTGGCCCGCAAAGCGCGCGCAGCAAGATGTCACCCATGCGCAAGGCCGCCGAGCGCCTACTGGCTCCGCCCGGATCCAGCAGGTACAGCACTTTCTCCTGCCGCACCGGGGTCATCATGGGAATCCCCGCCGTCTCCAGTTCCGGAAAGCTGGCGCGGATCGCCTGTCCTCGCGTCACCACTCCACTCACTCCGGCCGCAAGATCGTCGGCGCGTTCGTAGCAGAGCACTTGCAGCGGCATTCCCGGCATGGCCTTGCTTTCCATGGCCGCCTCAGTGCCGGCCAGCGCGCGCGTCAGCGTGGTCAAAAAGCCGCCCATCGCCGGGCCAAAGCCCACGCACGCAATATCGACGGCCATCTCCTGCCGTTCCACTTCCTGCGCTTCCTCGTTCCCCTCGTTCATGCGGGGTAATCCAGCGCTTCGGGAATCATCACCTTCGCCACCGTCTCCGCCGCCCGGTCCTTGGCCAGCCGCGAGCCCGTCAGGCAGGTTGCCAGCTTGTTCTGCAGCCGCAAAAAGTCAAATGATCCCGCGCACCCGGCGCACGGTCCGGCTTTCACCGGATGCATCCCGTCGCTGATCACGTCGGTTGCCACCGAGGTAATTCCCGGAATGAATCCCTCGTACTCGTCCAACTCATCGCTCAGGAAGCAGGCCTTGTATCCCTCGGCGTCCCATGCCGGATGCCGGTTGTAGCCGTACACCAGCTCGGCGCAGATGCGCGAAGCCTCGCCCGACGCCCGCGCCGATTGCACATGGCAAAGGTCGGAAAGGAATTGCACGGTTGCCGCCAGTCCCTCGGCCACCACCGCATCGTCTGCCCCGCGCGCCTCCAGTTCCTGCACATCCAGAATCTGGCAACGCACCGCCAGCAGCCAGCACAAGGCGTCGGCCAGGGCAAACGTCACCGCCTGCCGCTGTGCCTGGTAAAGCCTGCCGCCGTCTGCGTCCTTGCCGTGCTGGGTGTAGTTCAGCGTCCACAGCCACATGGTCATCGCCGTGGCCAGGGTGCAGGCTCCCGTGCCCGGCCGCTCGGAGGCAATCCCCCTCATCTCCTTGATCCATGCCCGGAACTGCGCCAGGAACACCTCGTCGGTCATCGTGATCGTCAACTGCCGACGCTGCACCGCCTCCGGTCCTTCGTAGGTCGCCTCCAACTGCGCATCCATCCACTTGTTCGGCAAAAAGCCGGGGCAATCCTCGGTGATGCCGTATCCGCCCATCAGGCTTACCGCCTCGCGCATCATCCGCGCGCCCTCGCCGGTATTCCACAACTTGGTTGCCGGACACAGCACATTGGCCGCCGCGTCTTTCAGCACAAACTGCACCAGCGGATCCGCTTCCAGCTCGGCCTGCCGCTCCGGGCTGGGGTTTCCGGCCAGCAGTTCCAGCGCCCGCGCCTCGCTCTCGCGCAGAGCCCTCGCCTCCGCCCTGCTGCCGGAGATGCCGCGTCCGGCCATCAGTTCCGCCTTCTGCCGTTCCAGCGGATCCAGCTCGTCAAACAGCCGCGCCGCCGCAAATCCCAGCGCCGCGCTCGCCTCACCCGAGGCCCATACGTCCACCAGCCGTTGCAGCGCGTCCTCCCGCTGCTGGATTCCCAACTCGTAGCGCAGGCTGCCTTCCTTGATCGATTCCGCCCCGCGAAATCTCCCGCGCTGATAGCGAATCACCGGCTCCACCGCCGAAAGCAGCTTGGCCGAAGTCATCAGCCCCACCGTCACCCGGGTCCGCCGGAAGACCGCCTCGATCACCTCGCCGTGGCTGAAGTTCGGCACAATCACGCCGTCCTTTACCGTGTACCCGCCCACAATCCGGCTTGCCGGAACCTTCAAGCTGAAGATCGGATCGCCGGTCGAGCTCAGTTGATGCACCAGCTTCTTGGTCGGCGTGCCCCGGTCAAACGTTCCTTCGTCGCCTTCTTCCAGAATGATGACGCAGCTTCCCTTGATGCGCTCGTCGCCCGAATCCACCGCCGCGGTCACAAAGTCCGCGCAGGCAATGTTGGTGATGAAGCGTCCGCGTTTTTCCACCTGCAGCATGGGTTCTTCGCCCGGCTTCCATTCCGCCACCCGCATCCGTCCGCTCAGGATTCCCGTGTCCACTCCCACGTACGGAATCGGCTCGGTCAGCGCAAAAGCTCCGCGCCGTGGTTTGCGATCCTCGCCCGGAGGCGGTGGCGCGGCCAGCGCCATGTAGTGCGCCGACTGCTCCGCGGTGCCGCGCTCGTGGATCGGCGCCAGGGCCAGGAAGCCCGCCAAACTCGCCGTCGCCGCGCCGCCATCCACCCACGCCAGCTCAAACGCCGCCAGCGCCAGCGCCAGGTTCTTCGGCCCCTCGATGAATCCGCCCTCGGACGGCTCCATGAACGCCGAGGTGATCCCGGCGCGGTCAAACTCCTCCATCATTGCGGCCTTCGCCGGAGTCCACTCGTGGGTGTTGCGCTCGCCGGCCGCAACCATCCGCGCCACCGGGCCGCGCGCCACCGCGCGCGCCGATTGCACCAGCATCTGTAAGTCAAAGCGGTCGGCAAAACGCCATTGAATCTGGCGTATTCCATCTCCCGGTAGAGTCAGCATCGCGCCCACCTGTGCAACCGTGCTTGTGCCCATGGAAAAAGTCCTTTCCTAGCCATGTCATTGTCTTTTATGGCAACCATCCGGGCTGTGACCTGTGTCATCCCCCAAGGTGATTTCGCCCCGCCGGCCGCACCCCGGTGCCCGCGCGGGTGGCCCAGAGTTGGCGCTGTTCCAACTCTGGGGCTTTGCAGCCGAGCACTACCCTAACTGTACGCGATACTGCCGGGCACGATGTATTCTGGATCCATGCCTGCGGGACTTGTGCGCCTACAGCAGACCGGACACTCGCACTTCATCACCTTCACCTGCTATCGGAGGATGGAGCGCTTGACGAACCCTCAGGCCTGCTCTGTTGTGCTGCGCGCGCTGGAGAACACGCGCATGCGTTATGAACTCCGCGTATTCGGGTTTGTTCTGATGCCTGACCATGTCCATCTTCTGCTCAGCGAGCCGAAGCGCGGCACCCTTGCACGCGCACTGCAGTCGCTGAAAAGTGCGTCGGCACGGATGGCGCGAGCCGCACCTGCGGAAAACATGGGAACCCGCAATCCCTTCTGGCAGGCACGCTACTACGACCGTTACATGAGAGACTACGATGAGTTTTCCGAGAAGCTGCGATACATTCATCGCAATCCGGTAAGGCGAGGATTGTGTTCTTCGCCCGAACAATGGCCTTGGAGTAGCTTCTCGCATTACCTGAACGGGGTCGATGCCGGAGTGGAAATCGAGTCAGAGTGGACAGCCCGTGCCAGCCCCCTCCAAGTTCGATGAGGCACAGCCCCAGAGTTGGAACAACGCCAACTCTGGGCTACCCGCGGTAGCCTGCAAATGGGAAGGAAGTGGATCATGCAATCGAACAGGGGCGAGAAGGCAGTGTCTGTTATATGCAATTTGACTCTCGCGATAGTCTGGGTGCACTTTCTCTCTCGTCTGATTACGCGATGGAATTGTATGGCCACAAACATTCGTGATGAGCTAGGGGTGTTGTTAATGTTTTTCAGTTTTTTGTGGCTGACGTTAATCCGCGAAAAGAGGGGCGTCTTTTCTCTTCTTATGGCTAGTGCTGCCTTTGTGACTGTATATGAAATTGTAAGGACGCTCATGTAGCAGAAACCTAGGGAGCGCGGTACCGGTGAAGGTCAAAATCGTTCCATGCTTCGCATGGGGTTGAGGGGGATACGCGGGTGGCGGGCGGGCGGGCGGCCCAGAGTTGGCGCTGTTCCAACTCTGGGGCTTTGCTGTCAGGTACCCCATACCCGCCTGTCATTCGGCAGATATGGGGTAGTTGACCTTGCTCTTCCTGCTCCCCTTAGAACACCACCGCCGTAGCCCGCGCGGCCTGCGCCCGGAACTGCTGCTTCCACTCCGCGCCGGAGAATTTTTCCGCCAGCGCCACCACGATGTGTACTGCTTCCACTCCCATCTCGCGGCTGCGTCCCAACCCCTGCACGCACGCTGGACAATTCGTAAGCACCGTCGCCGTCAGTCCCTCGCCAATGGCTTCCACCAGGGCTTCGCGCTTGCGGTGCAGCATCGCGTCGGTAATGTCCGGACGTGACAGTGCCAGCGTCCCAGCCTCCGAGCAGCAGTGCGGCACCGTCTCCACCCCGCCAAAGCCGCCTAACTCGCGCAGTACCTTGGCCGCCTTGCCGTCAAGCGAATCGTGGCAGGGCGCGTGGTAGAGATACTTACCTCTATTGCCGCACCCAACTCCTCCCATGGCTCCGCTCGGGCCGTCACCCTCCACCCGCAGACCGCGCTCCGCCAGGTAGCCCGCAATGTCCACCACGCGGCCAAACAGTTCCGTGGTGTCCATCTGCACCAGGCCCTCGCGGCAGGTGCCGCAGGAGACGACGCAGGCATCAAAATCCAGGTACGCCAACATGCCGCGAATCTGGCTGAACAGGATCGTATCGCGCAGCACCGTGCGCGAGTGCAGACTGGTCTTGGCGTTCACGTGCGCCGGGAAGCCGCAGCACAAGAACGGAGGCGGCAGCACCACCCGCGTTCCCATCTTCAGCAGCAGGTGAATCGCCGCCATCGAGATGTCCGAGTACAGCCGCTCGGAGCCGCAACCCGGAAAGTAGAAAACGGTTTTCGTTTCCTCGCCATTGCCGTTCGTCTCCGGCTCAAGGATCAGTGCCTCGTCCGCGGCGCACTCCGGCAAAACGTCGCGCAGAGTCCGCCCCGGCACCGGCGCCACGGAGGAGCGCAGCAGGCGCAGCGCGTAGAACGTGCTGGCTCCCTCGGCAGGTTGCAAAGGTGCCGCCAGTTTGCTGAACACCCGTTGCGCCGCGCCTCCCATCCGCACCACCGCGGCGCGGAACACCCGGTTGAAGGCCGCCGAGCGGCTGTCCAGGTACTTCAGCGTGAGCCGGGTTACCAGCGGCGTGTGCTTGTAACCCCATTCGGAGAGAATCCCGCGTTCCAGCACCGAGACTTCGCCGGTGTCGATATCGACCGGGCATGGCGCCAGGCACTTGTGGCAGATGGTGCAGTGGTCCGCCACTTCCTCCAGCCATTGCAGCAGTTCGAAGTGGGTCGAGCGTTCCCGCTGCGCGTCGTACAGCAGTGCCTCAATCAGCGACCCGATCGCCAGGTTCTTGTTGCGCGGATGGTAGAACATGCCGCGCGCCGGGTGATAGACGCAGCAATCCGGCTTGCACTTGCCGCAGCGCACGCAATGCGCAATCTTGTGCGAGAGTTCTTCCAGCTGGCCGTGTTGCAGAATCCGCGCCTCCAGTTCCAGCAGGTTGAACGAAGGCGTAAAGATGTGCCGCAGCGCCTCAAAATCCTCCAGCTTGCCGGGATTCATCACCCCGTCCGGATCCACCTGGCGGCGGTACGCGCTGAGTTCTGCGATCCGCTCCGGCTCCAGGTATTTCAGTTTCGTCAGCCCGATGCCGTGCTCGCCGCTCACCACCCCGCCCAGCCCGATGACTTTTTCCATCACCCGGTCGATCACCCGGTCGGCGCGCTCCAGCATGGGCCGGTCGTTGGAGAGAACGGGCACGTTGACGTGTACGTTGCCATCGCCGGCGTGCATGTGCGTGGCCAGCACAATGCGGCGATCGCGCACCTCCTGGTAGGCCCGGTCCAGTGCCGCCAGCACCGCCGGATATCCACGTGCCAGCCTGGTCAGCCCGTGGCGGAACTCCTGCAAATGGCCGAGTCCGCGCAGGGCTTCCGCGCCGATGCTCCCAAGTTCATCGCCAAAGCGCCCGCAGAGCGCCAGCGCGGCCGGTGTCTTGGCCCCAATCTGCTCCCTGTCCTCGCTGGTCTGCGCCCCGGTGAATACCTCCCCGGCGCGCTCGGCAAAGCGAAGCTGCGCGTAACGCTCTTCCTCCACGTTCATGCCGTCGAGGAAGCGCGCGAACTCGGCCAGCGTATCCAGTGGGATGACGATGTCCTCGTTCATCTTGAAGGCGTTGGTGCGCCGCGCGATGGCCCCGAGCTTCTTGCGGTCGGCCCAGAAGCGCTTGGCTTCCGTGGCGTCGTGGGCCGCGAACAGCATCGTGTTCGGATGCTGCGCCAGCAGCAGGCGGACGCGCTCCACGCCGCGGGCGGCCTGTTCCTCGGAGTTGCCGGCAATATCGATCAGCAGCACCGCCTTGGGAGTCTCGGCGCGCGCCGCCTTCACCTTGTAGTCGATGGCGCGAATGTATTCGTCGTCGAAATGTTCCAGCGCCAGCAGCGCCTCGTTGTCGCCGGACGGAAACGGAAAGCTGCGCGAAAGTTCCAGGATGACCCGGCTGGCCTCGTCGAAATCCGGCCCGAAAAATTCCAGGCACAGCGTTTTTTTCGCCGCATATTCGGGATACAGAACGAACGTCGCCGACGTAATGATGCCGTCGGTGCCTTCTTTCTGCAGCCCGGGCACACCGCCCAGCGCCTTGTTGGTGATGTCCTTCCAGAGCCCGTTCCTGCGGATCTCGGCGCCGCCCAGTGAAATGCTCCGCAGCCGCGTCCCCTCGTCATCCAGCACGTCGAAGGTCACCGTGTCCCGCGGCAGAATCTTGCGCAACTGGTGGTTGGTCCGGCGCACCGTCCAGCGCTTGCCCGACGGCATCGCCATGCGCCACTCCAGCAGGTTGTCAATGCAGGTTCCCCAGCGCACCGCCAGCTTGCCGCCCGCGTTTTCCGCAATGTTGCCGCCCAGGGTGCAGGCCCAGGCGCTGGTGGGATCGGTGGCAAACACCAGGCCGTGCCCGGCGGCGTGCTCCATCGCCTTTTCGGTGATCACTCCGGCCTCGGCTTCCATCACCGCGGCCTTTGCGCTGCCGCCGTCGTCCAGCGCAAACTGGCGCCAGATTATGGCGCGAATGTGGTTGAGCTTTTCGGTGTTTACCACCACGCAGCCGGCTCGCAACGGCACCGCGCCGCCCGTCAGTCCGGTGCCTGCTCCGCGCGGAACCACTTTGAGGCCCAGCCGCGCAATGGCCGCCAGCAGCGGCGCAACCTGCTGCTCATCCTCGGGTGTCACCACCCCCAGCGGCAGGTGCAGACGCCAGTCCGTGGCGTCGGTGGCGTGCGCCACCAGGGTAAAGGGATCGAACAAAACGTTGTGTGCGCCAACAATGTCCGCCAGCTCGCGCCTCAGGCGATTGCGCGCCTCCGGCGTCTCCTCGACCTCGGTGCGGAAGGCGGCAAACAGCGTCCGCGCCTGCGCCAGGATGGCAAGCACCCGCGGATTGCCCTCGGACTTCGCCTCCAGGGTCTCCAGGTCGCGGGCGGCGTTTTCAAAGAAGCGCTTGCGCCGCCCAGCCGAAGCCACCAGTTCCTGCAATAGATAAGGATTGCGGCGATGAATCAGCACCTCGCCCAGCAGGCGCATCAGGATGCGCGCCGAGCGTCCGGTCACGCGCGCGCTGCGCAGCTCATCCAGAATGCGTACGGCTTCGTCGCCCAGCAGGAACGACACCGCCTGGCGGTCGCCCGCCGAGGTGTAATTGAACGGAATCTCGCGCGGGCCGTGAGCCGCGCCGTCTGCCTGCCCGCCTTGGCCTGAAATGGACGCCATGGTAAAGAGTAGCAAATCCTCGCCGCGCCAAGAAGCTTCCGGAGCGCCAATCCCCACCCGGAAGTGGAAACCCGAACTCCGAGGGTGGCTCACATCCGCCTGCGCTTGGCGAATGTGGGGCGCAAGTGCCAATCCCACCCGCAAACTGGAAACAGAAAAGCCCGCAACAATCAAGCTGCGGGCTTCTGCTGGTCAATCGCTCTGCTTACAGAACTTGTACGTTCTCTGCCTGGAAGCCTTTCGGCCCCTTAACGACGTTGAACTGGACTGCCTGGCCTTCTTGAAGGCTCCGGAAACCGTTCGACTGAATTGCCGAAAAGTGCACGAAGACATCTTCGCCGTTCTGGCGGCTGATAAATCCAAATCCC
>Ga0181529_10000726_pt1 | contig 46763 bp, 32 predicted proteins | sample PEATcosm2014_Bin_36_FD_119763 | JGI IMG/M metagenome (GOLD analysis project Ga0181529, IMG submission 119763) | Peatland microbial communities from MTU Mesocosm Facility, Houghton, MI, USA - PEATcosm2014_Bin10_30_metaG | ecosystem: Environmental > Terrestrial > Soil > Wetlands > Peat | place...
CACTGGCCACCAGGTCGTAGTAGTTGTCGAAGCCGTCGTTGACGCCGCTGGAGCGCAGCGTGGTGGCATTTGGCTGGGGATAGAACTTCAAATACGCCAGTGCGATTGGGCTGAGCAGCGAAGTGGGGATCACATTGTTGGGAAACGGCGACCGCGTCACCACTCCGCTGGAGTTCTCCGCGGCGCTGAAGGGGTTGTAGATCTGGTAGGAAGCGCCGGCAGCCAGCAGGGCCGAGAAATCTCCGGTGCGCTCGGCGGCCGTGGGGACGGTGGTGTACGTCCCACCCGGATAATTGTTCGCCAACCCTTCATAAGCGAAGAACCAGAACACCTTGTTCTTGCCGTTGAAGACCTTGGGAAGCAGAATGGGACCGCCGGCCGAAGCGCCCCATTGATTCTGCCGTCCGACCGGGTTTTTCACGCCGTTCTTGTCGTTGATCCAACTGTTGGACGCCAGCGCTGAGGTCTGATTGAACTCCCATGCCGAGCCGTGCAGTCCGTTGGTGCCGCTCTTGGTGATCTGGTTGGCTACGCCGGCGCCGGTATGACCGTATGCCGCGTCGGATTCAAAGGTGAATACGCGAACCTCCTGCACCGCGTCCTCGGGCGGGCTGTAGGCGGGTGAGTTGTCCGACGCGTTGTCGGGCGCGCCATCGGTCAGCATTTCGTTGGTCTTATTCGCCAACCCGGCGATGGTGAACGCCGCTCCGGCACTGTTGTCGTAGGCGTGAAATCCGCCCCACGCTGCCGCGGTCGGCATCACTCCCATCGTGGAAAACGTAAGGTTGAAGGGCGTCCGGCCGTTCAGCGGGAGGCTTTCCACCTGGGCGTCGGTCACCACCAGGCCGCTCGATGCGTCGGCCGTGCCCAGCAGCGGGACATCGGCCACCACCGCTACGTTTTGCGCCACATCGCCCACCTCCAGCCGGATGTCGACTATCGGATGGTCGCCAGCATTCAGCACCAGGTGCGTCTGCTGGTACTTCTTGAAGCCGGTCACTTCGACTGCCAATGTGTAATCGCCAGGGGAGAGGAAAGGCAAGACGAACTGGCCTGAAGCGTCGGTTACCGCCTGGGTTTTGGTATTAGTTCGCGTTTCGGTCGCGGTGACTTTCACGCTGGGCAGGACCGCTGCGGCCGCGTCGGATACGCTGCCGCTGATGGTACTGCGGGATTCCTGGGAGTAAGCGCTTGCGGCGAGCAGCAAGGCTACGGTGAAGGCGACAAAGCTTCTTTTCATATTGTTTTCCAGCACAACCAGGTGTGTGCAGACAGTTTGCTGGCTGGTAATCGAAGGAACAAGTGAATTTACCGTAAGCCTAACGGTAAGCTGCCCAATCTCCTTGTAAATCAATGGCTTGCGTGCGTGGTAGGGCCGCCGTCGATCAACCGCACCGCCGCGACACTGAAGTTCTGCACCGCCGAACCGACCGATTCGGTGCGTAACAGAGCCTCGAAATACGGCACACGGCCGCCCGGACTCCTGGGGAGCGCGTCGGCGATTTTCTGAAACGAAGCCGAGACAAATGCTTCGCCCGCCGCCGTGGTGCCTTGCAATCCGGTGCCCGCCAGAACGATAGCGGCATGAGTGCCTGCGGCGTTCGGCACGTAAGCGATGATGGCGAGCGACTCGCTCGGATCCTGCGTCCCTCCCGCAATGGTATAGCTCGGCGATTCACCCGGCCGCGGATGCAGGTTCACCACCCGGTTGTCTCCTGAGCCGCCGTCGTACTCCAGGCGGAAGTTCATTTTCGGCTCAAAAGCCTCTACCCACGGATTCGACCGTTTGCTGCCCAGCATAATCACGTTCATGGAACTGAGCCGCTGGGTGGGATAATCGCGTGCGAAGTACACCGATACGGCCTTGCGATCGAGCGCACATTGGCTGCTAATTCGTTGCACCGTAAGCACATCGGCCATGCTGGTATAGCGGCGCGTCATGACCAGTTCGAGGGCGCGTCGCCGTTCGGGGTCCTTTTCCGAGCCGATACTCCCTAAAAGGTACGACCGGTTGACGTATTCCTGCAGATGGATGGGCGCGCCTACCATGTCCGTGAACAGGCTGAGGCAGGAATCGGCAACGATGACGTCGGCTTCGCCGCTGCCGCCGAAAAACTGCCGCCAGAGCGGATTCGCCTGCACCACCGGCGCCGTAGCCGCACGATGGATCTGGATATCGCGCGCCACCAGATAGAGGCACGCGACCGCCAAAATCACCACTGCCAGCGACAGCGAGTGCGCCAGCGTCCACCGGCGCCCAGTGGCCACCGGTTGCGCCGGCGGAGGCAGGGGAACGGGCGCGGCATCAATCTCTGGCGGGCGGGTGCGCACTTGCAGCGTGTAGCCACCGCGAGGGATTTCCAAAATCAGCCGTTCGTCCCGCCCGTCAGTCTTGAAGTACTCCTCCAGTTTCTTACGCAGTTCGGAGGCATGTACGCGGACGATGTTGTCCTGGCTGGTGTCGTATCCCGCGGGCCGGCCGAAAACGGCCATCCCGATATCCTGCTCGTGGGTCTCTTCGGGAGGCACTGCGAAGGCCCGCGCCGCCAGATATTCCAACAGCTCGCGTTGCCGCGGCGAACGCTTGAAGATGCGCCCGGCCACCACCCGGACAACCAAGTCGCGGGAATCGCCTTCAGGCTGGCGCAGAATCGTGCTTTGTGGCTGATCGCCCACGTCGGTCCCTAGATATCGTGACATGTGGCGCGTCCGGCTGCAATTTGGGTTCTCAGCGGATCATAATGGCTTCCTCGCGTTGGGGATGCGCTGCCTCCCCCGCGAATCGCGTGAGCGCCAGATCGCGGACGTTTTCCGCCTCGAGCGCGTGGGTGAAATACTCCTGGCGGTTGCTCCCCCACTGTGCCCGGCAGTCGCGCAGCGTCACCTTATTGGCGTGGCGCACGCTGAAAACCGGGGTCGAATGCGGTTCCAGCCCCGGAACATTGGCCGCCGTGGGCCGGTTATCGAACATGCCGCCCGGAAACGCCGACCAGCGGTCGATGGCGATGTCGACATTTTCCAGCAGGACGTTTTCGATCGGCTGGTCCTTCATCCCATCGATCCGCACGGAGTTCTCCGCCCGTCCGGTGACGTTGCGGATTCGCACATCGTAAAGCCGGCCCACTTTGCCGTCAAGCGTCCGCGGCCATGCGGTCACCGAAATGGCTTCGCCCCATCCCCACCAGCGCGCCGCATGGTGCTCGGCCACCACTTCGATGTCGCGGAACTCGACATCATATATATTTCCGGCCTGGCGGTGGGTTATGGTGGGTCCACGCCCGCCGGAACGAACCCGGCAGCGCTCGAACCTTATATTGTGGATGTCGGCAAACGTCTCGGTGCCGATCTTGAACCCGGAATCCCTGGTTTCCACCACGCAATCGCGCACTACAATGTTGCGCGACTCCCCGTAATCGGAGGTTTGCTGGCTGGTCTTGATGACAATGGCGTCGTCAGCGCAGACAATGTCGCAATTGCGGATTTCCACATCGCGGCAATGGTCCGGGTCGATGCCGTCACAATTCGGTACGTCCAGATGATTGCGGATTTTGATGCCGTCCACCAGCACCCGTTCGCAACCCAGCATGTGCAAGCCCCATTCCGGCGCGTGTCTGAAGGTAATCTCGCGGACTTCGAGATCCTGGCATCTCACCATGGAGAACATGCGCGGGCGGAACGACTGCGGCTCCCATCGTTGATCCTTATCGGAGTACGACGTCATGAATTTCATGGCCTGACCGTCGATATTGCCGGTACCCGAGATCTTGAGCCCGGCCGCGCCTTCCGCCATCAACAGCCCGGCATGGGCGGAGGGATAATCGGCGGCGTTAGGGCTGGCGATGAGTTGGGCGTCATCGGCCAGATGGAAGTCGATTCCGCACTTGAGTTGCAGGGCACCTGTCAGGTAACGTTTGCCACCGCGCAGCAGGACGCGCGATCCGCCACTCACGGTGGCCGCCTGATCGATGGCCTGTTGCAAAGCTGCCGTATCGAGCGTGACACCGTCGCCCACGGCTCCGAACCCGGTGACGTCAAACTCACGCCGCTGCGCACGCGCGGCCAGTCCGAGCGCGCCACAGCCGGCCGCGCACAGGAAGCCTCTCCTGGATCTCACCACAGTCAATCATAAGACGGTGGTATGTATTCCACCATGAGAAAGGTAAAGGCGTCCACGGTGGACTCACCGACCGTCAAGACGCGCCCCACGGGACCTGGCAATTCCGCTTCATCTTAAGAGTTGTGATCACACGCAGGCGGTTAAAGCTTTGGCCTGGACGTGACGATAAGCCAACTGAACCCGGCAGCTGAACAGGCTCGGCCAATGGAGGCGAATTTCGCTATGTCCGCAACTACGCTATTCCGAAGATTGATGATCTTGGGCGCGGTGGCGCTGTCTTCTAGTGTTCTCGAAGCGTCGGATGCCCTGACATTGGTGCCCAGCAGTGTGTCCCTGGCCTGCGCGAAAGGTTCGGGTACTTGCGCTCCCACGGATGTTGCGGTGACCGACGCGGCGGGGACGGACTATTTTGCGGTCAGTGCGGCCACCGTGCCGTATTGGCTGCAGGTGACGCCCATGAATGGCTCCGCCAGCGGTTCTTCGCAGAATCTGGTGTTCCAGCCGAGCGCCGCGTGGGTCAATCTGTCGGTGGGAGTGTATAGCGCCAGCGTGCAGATCACCGGGATCAACCTAACAACCGCGACCATACCGGTGACCTTGGAGATCACGGATGCGGCTCCAGTTATCAGCGTGCAACCCGCCAGCCCCTATGATGTCAACTGGCAGATTGGTCAGCCGGATCCGGTGCTCAATCTGACGGTCTATTCCACCAGCACCATTCCGGTCCCCTTTACGGCATCGGTAACGAGCAATGCGACGGCGCTAGGGGTCACGAACTGGCTCACCCCGTACAACGTGCAGAGCATCGCCTATGGATGGGGAACTACGATCCCGCTGGTGGTGAGCCCGACGGCTTATCAGCAGGCGCAGGCTGGTGAGACGATGCAGGCGACGGTTACCATCGACTACGGCGCGGCGAGCGTTAAGACGGTAGCCATTAATATTGCCGTGGCGCCGCCTCCGGCTGCGATTTCTTCGCTGTCCCCCTCGGCGGTGCCGGTGATTGCGGTCAGCAGTGCCGGTACCGTGACCATCGCCGTCAACGGCAGCAGTTTCGTGCAGAACGGAATCCAGACCACCAAAGTGTTCACCGGTTCCGGAGCCAGCCTGACGGTTTGCTCAGCTTGCACGGTGACGGTTTTGAACAGCCAGAACATGACGGTGGCAATCCCTTACGACGCTACCGGCGTGCCCTTCCGCACTGCGGGTACGCTGACCATTGGGGTAGCCAACGGGGCGACAAATACGGCACAATCCACCAAGAATCTGACCATCACGACAGCCCCGATCATCACCGGCATTACCAGCGCATCCACACTGCTGCAGGCGATGCCCGGCACCTATCCCACGGTGGCGCCGTACGACCTGATCAGCATTTTCGGAACGAATTTCTGCCCGGCTTCGATTGCGGCATGCTCCAGCCCGATTGTGGCGACGCTGGACCCGTTCTTCCGGTATCCGACCTATCTGAGCGCCGACGCCGGGACGCACAAGCTGGCGGCAATGTTCAGCAAGATCGCCAGCATCGGCGCCGCCTGGGCCAACGTTCCGGGATACCTGCTATTCGCCAACAATACCCAGATCAACGCCGTGGTTCCGGCGGGAATCTCGGCACAATTGGGGACCGGGACCGTCAAGGTAGTGGTGAGCCTGGATACGTCCGCCACCAATCCATCGACGGCCGACAGTTCGTCGGGCTACCTGGTGAGCGTGGCCGCCGTCGACCCCGGGGCCTTTACCCTGGGAGCTACCGGCGACGGCGCCATCCTGGACGCGTCCAGTTATATTTTGAATACGCAATCCACGCCGGCCGTCGGAGGCTCGAGCACGGTGGCGATCTACATGACCGGCCTGGGAATTCCCAACAGCACGGGCGTCAATGCGCCGCAAGGCAGCGTCAATCCGCCGACCACCTGCCTGGCGCCGCTCGGCCTGGCGGGCAGCGGAAGCACCGAGCCAACCGGATACATGGGCACCGTGAATACCGCGGTGGCCGGCGGCGGATACCTTCCCCCGACGGGATACGTGGCGCCGAACCCCTTGTGGGGCAGCATTGACGGGGCGGTGATCCGGTCGGTACTGCTTGCGGACAACGTCAGCCCGCCCTGCTTTGGGGCGGTGGCCAACACCCTCCCAGTAGTCTCGATCGGCGGCCAGCCGGCAACGGTTTCCTACGCCGGATTTGTGGCCGATTCGGTCGCCGGGTTGTATCAGGTCAACGTGGCGGTTCCCGCCGTCGGTACCGGTTCGGCTGTGGAGTACCCGCTGATCGTCACCATGGGCGGAGTGCCGGCGCCGACGGTGCAAATCTGGGTTCAGTAAGGGCTCTCTGGACAGGGTTCAGGGGCGGACGCGCACGCGGGTCGGTTTCCATATGGTCTCGGGCGACACGAACAGGAACCCCACGGCCAGGAGAGCCGCCGCGTTCATGGTGAGAAATGTTTTTGCCGGGGAAGAGATCCGTTTCAGCGGAAAGCTCTTGGGCACCACGGCATCGACGAAGGCCAGCGCGATCAGAAGCAGTTCGTCGATCAGCAGGAACGTGCGGAAACCGGATTCCGGCAGTGCCAGGGTAGCTCCCCAGATGAGGAGAACCAGCCACGGAAGCAACAGCCGCGCAAACTTGTACGACAGAAAATGAAACCGCATGCGGTTGGTGCGTCCGAACAAACGCGGCTGCCGCAGGTGTACTTGCCACAAACCAGCGAGGGTTCGCAGCTTACGGCGGAACTCGCCCCCTTCGGCCGTCGGATAATCCGTAGCCACGGCTTCGGGATCGAAGACCACCCGGTAGCCGCGGAAAAATGCCTGCAGCGAAAAGGAGGCGTCATCGGTCAGTGTGCCGGGACGAAGGGGCTCCGCCAGATTGCGCCGCAACGCGTAAATGCAACCGGTGACGGAGAAAATCGAATCGATGCGCGAGAGCCGCCGCCGGGCCCACAACTCGTACCGCCAATAGAGCTCCATATCGGCCTGCTCACCCGTCCCATCCGGATCGAGGATGCGCAGTTCGCCGGTAGCAGCCCCCACCGAGGGGTCGGCAAAATTGGCTACCAGGTGCGCCAGCGAATAGGGCTCCAGCGCCTGGCGAACATCGGTAAAGAAAAGAATGTCGCCGGTGGCAACTTCCAGCCCCCGGTTGAGCGCCGCCGCCTTGCCTCCCCGCGGCGCCCGGAGCAAGCGGATCCCCCGGTCCGCGAAGGACTCGACAATCTCATCGGTCGCGTCGGTGGATCCGTCCGACACAACCAGGATCTGCATCAATTCGCGCGGGTACTTCAAGGCCAGCAGGCATTCGAGCTTGCGGCGCACAAACGGAGCGCCGTTGTGGACCGCCAGCAGAATGGAAACCGTAGCGCGATATTTGGTATCCTTCGCCACCTCCGGCGCCGCGGTGCTCGGGAACCAGGCCAATACCAGCGGATAACCCACCATGATATACAGCGCCGCCGCGCTGGCCAGCGCGAGAATGACGGCGGCTGTCATCCCGTGCTGCCCGCGGCCCTCACGGCAACTTCCGGCGTCCGCATTACGGTGCGCAGGAAGATGTCGATGTCAAAGGAAGGACTCTGCTGCTTGGCGTAGTACAAGTCGTATCCCAACGTCAGCCCATCGTCGGGCACCCGTTGCCCCCGCAAGTTAGCTTGCGACCATCCCAGAATCCCCGGCTTGACGGCGAAGCGGTAAGGATACGCCGGAAGAAGGCGGCACAACCGGTCGGCAAATTCCTGGCGCACCGGAGGTGGTCCGAACAACCCCATTTCGCCGCGCACTACATTGACCAGTTGGGGCAGATTTACCAGGTGCAAGCCGGTGAGCAGCCGTCCCATCCAGGACATGGAGCCGTCGGGCCGCCGCGTCCGGAAGCGAATCAGCGCGAAGGGGATTCTCTGCAGCCCCGAACAAGTTGCGGTTTCGAGCGCGCGGCCGCGGTTGGAAATCGCGGTGAGAATAGTGAGCGCCACCAGCAGCGGTACGGCGGCCAGCAACAGCGCCAGTCCGAAGATATTGGTATAGATGGCCTGCAGGGTCTTGACCGAACGGTTGCCGGTGACCGGGTCGGCCAGCAGGAGATCCACGGGACGGAGCCGCTGCCAGCAAACCCGCTGCAGCACGTCCTCGTAGAGGGCCGCTCCGTCTTCGATGACTACGCCGGAGTACTGGAGTTCCAGCAGGCGGCGCGGCGAGATCGTCCGCGGCCAGCCAGCCTCGGTAAACACGATGCAGCCCGGGCGAGTCGCCGCCACCACTTCTTCGAATCGGCTCAAATCTCCCAAAGCGGGCAAATCCGCGGGTACCGAGGCGGGATCGCGAGCCAGGACTCCGCAGATGCGACTGCGCAGCGGAACGGCCAGGGACGCCGCCACCGGATCGTAACCCACCAATAGGATGGAAGATGAGTTGGCGCGGGTTCGCGCGGCGAGAAGACTCCGCAACACTCCGATCAGGGTCACGCTCGCCACGCCGCCGGCGGCGGCCACTGGCCAGGGAGTGGGCTGCAGGAGCGACAGATAATTCAAACCGTATTGCACTACCAGGTTGAATCCCACGGCGCAGAATGCCAGGTCGAACCAGTTGCGCGTGCCTCCCCGCCAGCCACCGCCGGGAAATACCACGGCGATCCACGCGACGGAGGCGGAGACCGCCAGGTCGAGCGTCCAGCGGTCTGAACCGAAGGCATATTCCGGGTCGAGGAGCGCTCCATACAAAGACAGGACCAGAGCGAAGCCGGCAACGCAGGCCAGCAGATCGAGGAGGCCAATCCAACGCGGGGAATGCGGAGGGCCGGCGCTCATGGCAGGACGGGCGACACCTTTTCGGCGGCGGCCGATTGCCAGCCGGGGAGTTTGGCGCGGAAGGTGCGCTGCACCGCTTCACCGAGGCCGACCAGGTCGAACGAACCGACGGCGGACGTAAAACCTCCCTCGAATTCGACGGCGTCGGTAGCCGAGAGCGGCAGGCGGAACGACCATGCCGGATCGACGCCGGGCTGGCGGTGTTCCCGCATGGCACCTGGACCCCGCCAGCGTATGGCGGCCAACTCCAGAGATGCGGTGCCTTGCATCAGCGCGTCCCACCAGGCGTCCTCGGTAGAGGCCTGGTCCAGCTCTTTGGCGACGGATTCCAGCTTCAGCCGCACGTTGACGGTCTTGTGAAATTCGCCCCGGAAGAGGAGCCGGCCGGCAATGTCGAACTCCGAATAGCGCAACTGGCGAATCCCGATGAGCGCCACGCCGCAAAACGCCGCGATGATGAAGCCTTGATACCGGGTTTCCAGGAACGAGCTGGCCAGCAGCGCCATGGCGGCCGCCAGCGCCGCGAACAAGTACAGCACCCAGACGGCATGCCGGGCGGAGAGGCCGCGATCGAGCAGGCGGTGGTGGATATGGCCGCGGTCGGCGGAAAAGATGGGCTGGCGGCGCAGAAACCGCCGCAGAACGGAAAGGGAGACGTCCAGCAACGGGATGGACAGCGCCAGCAGCGGCACCATCATGCTCAACAGAGTGGACGCTTTCTGCGTCCAGATCATGCCGTAACAGCCCAACAGGAAGCCGATCAGGAGTGCGCCCGAGTCGCCCAGAAACACCGTCGCCGGGTTGATGTTGTAGCACAGAAAACCGAGCAGAGCGCCGGCCAGGGGCAGGGTGGCATAGGCCAGCGGATGGTTGCCGTGCAGCACCGCCGCCGTGAACAGCGCCAGGGTGGACATGAGTCCCATGCCGGCGCACAATCCGTCCAGGCCATCGATGAGGTTCAGGGCGTTGCTGGTGGCCAGCAGCCAGAAGACCGTCAGCGGGAATTGCACCCAGGTGCCCAGGGAATGCTCCGCCAGACCGCCCATGCGAATCCCGCTGAAGAAGGCGACCGATGCGGCGGCTACCAGGCCCAGCACTTTCACGATGGGCTTCAGGGAGAACAGGTCGTCCAGTAGGCCGGTGAGGAAGACCAAGGCGGCCGCGGGGAGCACTTTCCAGGCGGGAATCTCGCCGGCCATGGAAACACTGGACCCCGAAAAGGAGATCAGCGATACGCAATAAGCGATGGCAATAGCCACACCGCCCACGCGCGGCAGCGGGTAAGCATGGACTTTTCGCTTGCCTGGGCGATCGACCAGATTGAACGAACGGGAAATGTCGCGGATGATGGGCGTCAGAATCACGGCGATCAGGAACGCCTTGCCCGTCATCCACAGCAATCCGGAGGTCATGCCTGTCACGGTTAGCCCCAGACTTCCTGGATGGGTTTCAGCAGGTCGCGGTTCACTGAATGTTCGATCGCAACCACGGATATCGAGCCGTTCTGTTGCTGCAGTTCACCGAGATAAACCATGGCTTCGTGTTCAATCTCCAGAAGCGCGCCCAGCGGAAAGCTTCCGCCCGGTATTTCGAGCTCCAGAAGCCGGCCCTTCCAGCCAACCTGGGAGGCGTGCTGAAACTCGCCATCCGGCAAGGCACGCACCTTCACCCCGATCTGCGCGGGCATGACAAGTATCATACTCGATCCGCTGCATTTCCGGGTACGACGCGGGTACTACATCGTTGGACAGATGCCATTTGACCCCTACAGTTTTCTCCGCTTGTGCCGATTCATACAAAGAGTGCTGCTATGACGTTATTGATCTTGCTAATTTCGATCGCCGCCCTGGAGTACGTTCTCCGGCGCCCTGATCCGACGCCCCGTCGGCACAATGAACCATTTGAGAATCAAGAGTTTAACGCAGCGGCACCGGCTGCCGCGCCAGATTCGGCGCCCAGTTTAGCGCCCTCTTTGGCGCAATTGGGCCGGGTGGTGGAAGAATTCGGCCGCGGACCGGAGCCGCGTTCCGGCCAGCCACCCGGGACGCAGGCGACACCCCACGTCTCCATGGAGGAGCGTAAGACATAGTACCCCAACGGCGAGGTTGCGGCCGTCCCGCTGGTTTCCGGCTCCTGTTGTTATAGTGGAGACTCATCGTGAGCACTCCCGATCTGCCTCTGGTCACCTTGGTCACGCCGTCTTTCAATATGGTGAAATACCTTGCCGAAGCCGTTGAAAGCGTGCTCTCCCAGGACTATCCACGGATCGAATACCTGGTAGTCGACGGTGGCTCGACCGACGGCAGCCTGGAATTGCTGGATCGCTACCAAGACCGGCTTTCCTATACGTCGGGTCCCGATCGCGGACCCTCCGACGCAGCGCACCAGGGATTTCGGCGGGCCAAGGGGGACATCCTGGCGTGGCTGAATGCCGATGATACGCTGCTGCCCGGCGCCATCCGCACAGCGGTTGCGTATTTGCAGGCTAACCCCGAAGTCGACGTGGTGTACGGCGAAGGCTGGTGGATCGACGAAAGCGGGGCGGTAATCAGCCGCTATCCCACTTTGCCTTTCGACGCGAAGGTGCTGGAACGCGACTGCTTCATCTGCCAGCCGGCGGCGTTTCTGCGGGCGGCGTCCTACCGGCGCTGCGAACTGGACCCGACGGTGAACCGCTCGTTCGACTACGATCTATGGATCCGCATGGCAAAAGCGGGTTTCCGTTTCGCGGCGATTCCGCATTACCTGGCCAACTCCCGCATGCATCGCGGCGCGCTGACTATTTCCGAGCGGTATCCGGTGCTCCGCGCCAGCATGTCGTTGCTGCAGAAGCACTACGGCTACGTCCCGCTGCCGTGGATTTTCGGGTATACGGCGTATCGGATCGACCGGCGGGATCAGTTCTTCGACGAGTTGCAGCCGACTGTATGGAAATACCTGGCTGCCTTTCCCGTGGGGCTATGGTGGAACCGGCGGCGGCCCTTCCGCTTCCTGGCGGAATGGACTGCGGCGCCGTTCCGCTATGTGCGCCGACGGCTGGCAGGCGCTGGACCAGTTGCGCCGGGGCACAACAACCGGTAGCGGGACCGGCCGGTCCCGGTTGCGCGCGGGGCAAGCCAACCATTAATATCTCTATATCCCGCACGGAGGTTTCTAAGATGATTCGAAAAGCGCTGCTCACTGGCATCGCCCTGCTTCTGCCCCTGATCGCATCCGCGCAGACGCGGCTCTTGCGCTATCCGACGTATTCCAAAGGCAAGGTGGCGTTCAGCTACCTGGGCGACATCTGGGTGGCCAACGAAAACGGCTCCGATATCCGCCGTCTGACGGTCAATCGGGCGCGCGATCAATATCCGCGGTTCTCGCCGGATGGCCAGTGGATCGCGTTTTCGTCGAATCGCGAAGGCAACTACGACGTGTACGTGGTGGCGGTTGCGGGCGGCGAGCCACGGCAGCTCACCTACAACAGCGCCAATGACGACGTGGTCGGCTGGAGCCCCGATGGCAAGCGCGTGATCTTCTCCTCGGTGCGCGGCAACGGCGCGTTTCCCACCGTGGCGACGCTGTGGGAGGTGCCCGCGGATGGCGGCATCGAGCGGCCGCTCAATACCGATTGGGGCGCCTTTGCCAGCTATTCTCCGGACGGCGCGAAGCTGGCATTCCAGCGCCATCCCAGCGTCTGGTCCCGCAAACACTATCGCGGCTCCTATGCGGCGGACCTGTGGGTGGAAGATCTGGCGGCTAAGAAATTCACCAAACTGGGCGACGACGCGTACCACGGCAACATGCTGTGGCCGCTGTACGGCTCGAACGGCGAGATCTATTTCGTCTCCAACGAGCTGCCCAACGAGCCGGTCAAGCCGGGTAGTCCGGAGGTAATGAAGAGCGTCAACAATATCTGGAAGATTTCCGACAAGGGCGGCAAGCCGGTGCAGGTCACGAAACACACCGACGGCAACCTGTTCTACCCCAGCATCTCGGCCGACGGCAAGGTCATCGTGTACGAAGACGACTTCGGCATCTGGAAGCTGGATACCGCGACCGGCAAGAGCAGCGAAATCCGCCTCGATATCAAGAGCGACTTCACCGAGAATAAGACTGTGCTGACCACTATCGCCAATGAAGGCGAAGGGTTCAGTCTCTCGCCGTCCAACAAGCGCGCCGCCATCGTGGTGCACGGCGAGATCTTCACCATTGCCACCGACCACGGGCAGATGCAGCGCGTCACCGAGACGCCGTGGAAAGAACACAGCCCGCACTGGTCTCCCGACGGCAAGTGGATCGCGTTCGTCTCCGACCGCACCGGGCGCGAAGAGATCTACATCTCCGACGAACTGGGCAAGACCGTCAAGAAGCTCACCGATGCCGACAGCGACAAGGTCGCCATCGTGTGGGCGCAGGATGCGAAGTCGTTCCTGTGGACCGGCTCCGACCACAAGCTGTTCCGTCTGGATATCGAGTCGGGCAAGCAGGAGATGCTGGCGTCGAGCCCCGGCGGCAACATCGGCGAACCGCAGTTTTCGCCCGATGGCAAGTGGATTTCCTATTCCAAACCGGACGCGCTGCTGCGCACCCACGTCTATCTGAAGGAACTGGCAACAGGCCAGGAACACGAGATCGATTCCGAGCAGTTCATGACCTCGCGCGGCGCCAAATGGACGCCCGATGGCAAGCGACTGCTGGTGATCGGCGGCCAGGGCGGCAGCGCCGGCATCGCCTCCACCGGCGGACGCGGCTCGTCGGGGCTGTATGCCATCGCGTTTTCGCCCATCGAGAAGGATCCGACGGACCGCGATATCGACACCGAAGCGCAAGCTGAGGCTGCGGCGGCCGAGGCGGCTCCCGCGGGCCGCGGCGGACGCGGAGGAGCGGCGGCGGCTCCGGCGAATGTCCAGGTCAAGATCCAGTGGGACGGCATGGAGCGGCGGGTGCAGCGCCTGGCGGCGAACTCCGGCAACATTTCCATGGTCCTGCCTTCGCCGGACGGACACACGTATCTCTTTCAAGCGGCCGGCGCGGGCGGCGCCAATGCGGCCGACGCCGCGGCCGCGGCTCCCGGCATGTACACCATGAATGAAGACGGCACCGCGATCACTCACTTGAACACCACTCCCGCCGATGCCGGCGCGGGTGGTCGCGGACGCGGTGGACGCGGCGGCGGTGGAGGGTTCGGCGGCGGAGCGGAGCCCACGTGGGCGCGCGATGGCCGCTCCATCTACTTCATGCAGGGCGGTGCGCTCTACACCCTGGCGATCGGCGGCGGCCAGACAGCGGCCGCGGCTCCGGCGGCAGCGGCGGCTGGACGGGGCGGACGCGGTGGACGCGGCGCGGGCGGTGGAACTACGGCCGCCGCCACCGACACGGCCGGCGGACCGGCGCCGCGGCGTATCGATTTTTCGGTGCGCCTGGAGATCGACATTCCGGCTGAGCGGCGCCAGGTGTTCGAAGAAGCCTGGCGGGTAATGAAAAACCGCTTCTACGATCCCAAAATGCACGGCGCCGACTGGGCCGCGGCGAAGGACAAGTACGAGAGCCTGCTGCCTTATATTGCCGACACCGAAGAGCTGCACAACGTGATCATGGAAATGATCGGCGACATGAACGCGTCGCATACCGGCATCTCGGCGGGCGGATTGATCCCCGGCCGCGTGGAGCAGGACGAGCGCGTGCAGACGCGCTACCCCGGCTTCGACATGGAAGCCGACACCTCCGGCTATTTCAAGGTGTCCTACATTTACCGGAAGGGTCCGGCGGACCACGACTACGTGAAACTGGCGGTAGGCAATTACATCCTCGGAGTCAACGACAAGGAATTGAAGACCAGCGAGAATTACTGGAAACTGTTCAATATACTTCCGGGCCGCAAGTTCGAATTTCTGGTGAATTCCAAGCCTTCGACCGACGGCGCCTGGACCGTGGCCCTCGATCCGCTGACGGCGGCGGCGCAGAGCGATCTGGCCTACGACCGCTGGGTGGAGGAGCGCAAGGCGATCACCAAGGCGATTTCCGGCGGAGAGATCGGCTACCTGCACATCAAGGCGATGGATGCGCCGTCGCTGGCGAAGTTCCAGCTGGAACTGGCGGAGAACCAGGACAAGAAAGCGCTGATCATCGACGAGCGCTTCAACGGTGGCGGCGGTATCGACCAGGAACTGCTGGAGATCCTGAACCAGCGCAAGCCGTATCAATCCACGCGCAATCGCGATTCGTTGGACGTGAAGCGTCCCGGCCTGGCATACTTCGGCCCGCTGGCGGTGCTGCAGAACGAACGGTCGGCGTCCGACGCGGAGATGTTTCCGGCCGGCATCCGCGAACTCGGGCTGGGCAAGATCGTAGGTGTGCCCACCATGGGCGCGGTGATCGGCACGGGTGCGTTCACGCTGATGGACGGCTCGCAATTGCGCACTCCCGGCTCCGGCGTCTTTATCGCCAACGGCCAGAACATGGAGAACTACGGCGTGCCGCCGGATTTCTACGTCGATAACACTCCGGCCGATTTCCTGAGCGGTCACGACCGGCAGATCGAGAAAGCGGTAGAGGTACTCAAGGCTCAGTTAAAGTAGCAGCGGACACGCTACTGGTCGCGGCAGACGTTGCCGCGCACGGTGTTCCATTCCGCTTCGATGCCCGGTGCGCTGACGACGCACCGGGCTTTCATTTTGAAGCCGGTAATTTCGTTCTGCTCGACCAGGTTGCCGAGGGCCGGAGCGGGCCGTTCGGCGCCTTTGCCCAGATAGATTCCGCTGCGCAGCATGTCGGGTTCGCCGGCCGCGTAGTAGCAGCCGAAGCGCGCGGCGTCTTCATTGCAGTGCGCACGGTTCAGGTCCAGCAGGCGGTTGCGGGCGATCACATTGCGCGTTCCGATCACGAAGATTCCGCCGAACAGAGGTCCTTCGATCAGGTTCTCCACCACGCGGATGTTTTCAGGGCGCATATCCGGGTTGCTGTTGTTCATGACGATGCCGTAGTTGCCGAAGCGGTACTGCTCCGGAGCGCCGCGGTTGATGCACTCATTGGCGCGGACTTCGCCCGAGTGGAACCCGTCGAGATCGATGCACTTGCCATTGATTTCCTCGAACCGGTTTTGCGCGTAGGAGCACCGCTCCACATTTCCGGCGGTGTCGATGGCTACGGGAATCGCGCGGTTCTCCACGTCCACGGTTTCCACCGGGAACCCGATGTCGACGCCGGCGTTCTCTTCCACGCGCACGTCGGTGGCGTGGCCCACCTGAACAGCGTCGCGGCCGATTTCGGCGAAGCGGTTGCGCGCGATCACGCCGCGCATATTTCGCGGTGACGGGTAGAGCGAGTGCGTCCACACGCCGTTGCCGCGGATTCGCAGCAGGTCGCACTGCATGACACGGAAGTCGGTGGTTCCCTCTTCCAGCAGAATGCCGCCGGTCGAGTTGTTGCGGCCCGCGGCGTTGCGCGACCCGCTGTCGGCGATGGTCACGCGGTAGAGCGAGACGTCGTGCGCGCGGCTGGCGAGCACCGCAAAGCCGGCCATGTCATGGAAATGCACATTATCGACGCGCAGGCCGGTCGCGCCCTCGGCGAATACGCCGTTGCCGCGCGTGAATCTGGCGAACGGCACGTCATACGGCGGCAGCCCGGTGCGGTCTTCCATGGCGGCACGGTTGCCGTCGATAGTGAAATCGTGCAGGTAGACGTCGTTGCCGACAATCAGCGCGCCGGGCCCGTCGAACCCCGGTTCCATGCGCAGGACGGTGCCGGCCGGCGATCCGCGCAGTTCCACGCCGTTGCCCACCGGCCAGGCGCCATCCAGATGGACTACGCCCGCCGGCAACTGCACCAACCGGCGATGCGGCGCGGTGGTGTCGAGAAGGAGCACCGCCAGCGCCAGCAGCGTACAGACCAGAAGGGCGCGGACCAACTATGCCACCTCAATCGACAGTGGCGCGAATTCCTTGCGTCCCAGCCGCGCCCGCACTTCGTGAGGGCCTTTCGCCAGTCCCTCGGGCAGGTGAAAGTTGAATTCGAATTTCTGCACGATCGGGTCCACGCAAAAGAACTCGGGTACGCCGGTCTCGCGGCCACCCACGGTGGCGCGGAACTCCTCGGGATGAGTTACCTCGCGCATGGTGACCTTCACCAGACCGGTGACGATGCGATTGCCGGAGAGCAGGTTGATGGCGTCGGTTAGCTCCATGATGCGCGGGGTCGGCGGGCCGGGCGGAATGATGCGGATCCATCCCGGCGGGCCGATGGGCGAGCCCATCCAGCGCAGTTCGATGGGCACGATGCCGGTGCGCAGCCCCTCGGGGAGGGTGGCGTTCACCTGCGACGCGCCGTCGGGTTCCGGTTCGCCGATATAGGTCAGGCGGCAGGTTTTGCCGTCGGCGATCATGGTGAGGGAGTTGATGTCGCATTCCTCCGGCAGGCCGCGCACGAATACGCCGAGCGACGCGAAGAGCCCGGAGGCCGGAGCGACGGCTTCTCCGGTGGACGCGTTGCCAATGTTACGGATGCGCGCGGCGTCCGGGTCGACGGCGCGCCCGCGCAAGCTGCGCGTCCATCCGGCAGGCCGCTTGCGGCAGGTGACCCACATGTACTGCGTCCAGATCTGTTCCAGGGCGAGCAACTGAAAATCCTCGTCGGAGGCAAAGCGGGAGATTTCCTCGGGCGAGAAGCGGACGCCGCTCCAGGTATCGTATTGGCGGGCGTGGGGCGGAAGGCCGTTGATCTGGCAGCGCAGAATGCCGCCGGTCTTGAGCACGCGGCGGGCTTCGCGGAGATACGCGAGCACCACGTCGCGGCTGGGAATGTGCTGGAAGACGGCGTAGGAGTACACGAAGTCGAAGGTTTCGTCGGGAAACAGCGCCAGGTCGGACCCCGAACTGTGGTGCGGGTGAGCATTGGGCGTGTGGCGCAGCCGATGTTCCGCCAAGCGGATCATCTCGTCGGAGATGTCGACGCCGTGAATCTCACGGAAATGGCGGCTGAGGGGCCGCATGAGCCGTCCCGGTCCGCAGCCGATCTCGAGGGCGGAATCGCGTCCACGGAGGCGCTTCAGTTCCATCTCGAGCGCGACCACCATCTCGGCGCCGGTGGCGAAAAACTCTTCGTCGTCCTGCTCGCGCCGGCCGAAAGCGACGTAATAATAGGCGTCCTCGCCGGCGCGTTCGTTCCAATCGGCGCGCATGCGGTCGAGCGTTTTGGGGTCGTCCATTGTAACTGTTGCTATTTTCGCCTATTTCGGTGACAGGCTACGCAATCACTTAATTCTCGAATTTCGAGGTTGCGTAGCCTGTCACCGAAATAGCGTCGGGGATTTGCCGGATAATGGTAGTTCGTTTATGCATACCCTCCGAGGTCTCCGGTTGGCCGGGCTGTTGTGCCTGGTGGCCACTGCCCTGTTCCTGGCATCGCACCCGGCTGTATCGGCGGGTCCTCCGATGCGGCCGCTGTCGTCATTTGACGCCCAGGTGAAGCCGCTCGTGGCCCAGATGACGCTCGATGAGAAGGTTGGGCAGATGACCCAACCCGACCAGATGTACATCAAGGACCTTTCGGATATTGAGAATTACTTCGTCGGCTCCATCCTCAGCGGCGGCAGCTCCGATCCGAAAGAAGGCAACACCGTCGACAACTGGACCGATCTGTACGACCGCTTGCAACGGCATTCCTCGAAAACCCGGCTCAAGATTCCGATCCTGTACGGTATCGACGCCGTACATGGCCACAGCAACGTGCTGGGCGCGGTGATTTTTCCCCACAACATCGGGCTGGGATGCACGCGCAACGCGGCGTTGGTGGAGCAGGCGGCGCGCATCACCGCCGAGGAAGTCCGCGCCACTGGAATACAGTGGACCTTCGCGCCGTGCGTCGCGGCGCCGCAGGACGTGCGCTGGGGCCGCACGTATGAGGGGTTTTCGAGCGACCCCGAACTGGTGCAGGAACTGGGCGCGGCGGCCGTGCGCGGCTTCCAGGGCGACGATTTGGCCAATCCGCTGTCCATTCTGGCCTGCGCCAAGCACTACATCGGCGATGGCGGAACCACGTTCGGGTCGGCCGGGCGCGGCGGACGGGGTCTGGATCAAGGCGACACACGTGTGGACGAGGCGACGCTACGCCGCATCCACCTGCCGGGCTATATCGCGGCGGTGAAGGCCGGCGTGGGGTCGATCATGCCGTCGTACAGCTCGTGGAACGGAGTGAAGTGCTCGGCCAGCAAGCGGCTGCTCACGGAAATCCTGAAACAGGAACTGGGATTCGAGGGCTTTCTGATCTCCGATTACAACGCCATCGACCAGATCGACCGCGATTATAAGAAGGCCATCGGAATCTCCATCAACGCCGGCATGGACATGGTGATGGTTCCGGAGCACTACCGCCTGTTCATCGCCGATCTGAAAGCTCTGGTGACGGAGGGCGTGGTTCCCATGTCGCGGATCGACGATGCCGTGACGCGCATCCTGCGCGTTAAGTTTGCCATGGGGATGCTGGACCCGAAGCGTTCTCAACTGGCGGATCGCAGTCTGCATCGGACCTTCGGATCGCCCGAGCACCGGCGGGTGGCGCGCGACGCGGTGCGGCAATCGCTGGTGCTGCTCAAAAACCAGAATCATGTGCTGCCGATCGCGAAGAATGCGCCGCGGATCCATGTCGGCGGCAAGAGCGCGGACGATCTGGGCAACCAGTGCGGCGGGTGGACCATCGATTGGCAGGGCAAGAGCGGCGCGGTGACGCCCGGCGGCACTACGGTCCTCGAAGCCATCAAGAAGGCAGTTTCCAGGGATACTAAAGTCACGTTTTCGAGGGACGGCGCGGGGGGCGCCGGAGCCACGGTGGGGGTAGTGGTGATCGGTGAGAAGCCGTATGCCGAAGGCGAGGGCGACCGCGCCACGCTCCCGCTCGACAAAGAGGACGTGGACGCCGTGAACCAGATGAAGGCCGCGGGAATTCCGGTGGTGGTGTTGGTGTTTTCCGGCCGGCCGCTGGCGGCGGGCGAGGTTCTCGACAAGGCCGATGCGTTCGTAGCCGCCTGGCTTCCGGGAACCGAAGGCGACGGCATCGCCGACGTGCTCTTCGGCGACTACAAGCCGACCGGCAAGCTCTCGCACGCGTGGCCAAGCGGGTCGGGCACCGGTTTCCCGTATGGATTCGGATTGACCTATTAGAAGGGACATCGTTGGCCACCAATGAACGCCGATGAACACCGATAAGACTACCCCATGAATCACGATTATCGATCGCTCTGCGCGGCAATCTTCTTCCTTCCCGCCCTGTTGACGGCGCAAGCCACTCAGCCGCCGGGCCTGATGAGCGAACCGCTGGACATCAGCGGCGATTTTCACGATCTTGCGAATACCTTCTTCCTGGCCGACACGCTGGCGACGTTCGATCCGGCGACGGCGTCGGGAACCGTCTCGTGGCGGCGGCATCAACTGGTTCCGCGTATCGCGTTCGACAATATGGAAGCCGTGCTGCGGCCTTACGCCGGCGACACGTTTCCCGCCGGCGAATACGCGGTCAACCCGGCGCTGCCGTTTTCCATCCAGTTCGTCTCGCCGCGCACGGTGCGGATCCGCATGAAGACGTCGGCCACGTCGCGGCCGGACGCGCCCTCGCTCATGCTGGTGGGCGAACCGCCGCGCGACTCGTCGTGGAAGTACTCGGCGGTTACGGGCGGCCATCGGTATACCAGCGCGGCGGGATCGGTCACCATCCTCACCAATCCCTGGCACATCGAGTTCCGCGACGCCCAAGGCAAGTTGCTCACGCGCACGCACCACACCGCCGACAATCGGCCGCTGCTCGACCCGGTGCTGCCGTTCTCCTTCATCCGCCGGCCGGGAGACTATTCGCGCAGCGTGGCCGCGGTGTTCTCGCTGAGTCCGGGCGAGAAACTGTTCGGCTGCGGCGAGTCGTTCACGCGCCTCGACAAGCGGGGCCAGAAGATGGTGCTCTGGGCCAACGACGCCAACGGCGTGGAAAGCGGCCGCATGTATAAGCCGATTCCGTTTTTCCTGAGCAATCGCGGATACGGAATGTTCGTGCACACGTCGGCGCCGGCGACCTTCGATTTCGGGGCGTCGTACAGCCTGGCCAACTCGCTGCTGCTGGGAGACGATGAACTCGACCTGTTCGTGTTTCTGGGTCAGCCCAAGGAAATCCTCGGCGAATATACCAACCTCACGGGCAAGGCGCCCATGCCGCCGCTGTGGTCGTTCGGCCTGTGGATGAGCCGCATCACCTATTCGAGCGAGGAGCAGGTGCGCACCGTGGCCGCGAAACTGCGCGAGAACCGCGTGCCGGCGGACGTGATCCATCTCGATACCGGCTGGTTTGAAACCGACTGGCGGTGCGACTACCAATTCTCCACCACGCGCTTTCAGAATCCCGCCAAAATGATCGCCGACCTGAAACAGATCGGATTCCATATCTCGCTGTGGCAGTTGCCGTACTTCGTACCGCAGAATTCGCTGTTTCCCGAAATCGTGGCGAAAGGGCTGGCGGTGAAGGATGGCAAAGGCAACCTGCCGTATGAGGACGCCATCCTGGACTTCACCAATCCGGCCACCGTCGCCTGGTACCAGGAGAAGATCGGCGGGCTGCTGAAGATGGGCGCGGGGGCGATCAAGGTGGATTTCGGCGAAGCCGCGCCGCTCACCGGAATCTATGCCAACGGGCGGAGCGGGTTCTACGAGCACAACCTGTACCCGCTGCGGTACAACCAGGCGGTGGCCGACATCACGCGCCAGGTGTCGGGCGAGAACATCATCTGGGCGCGCAGCGCGTGGGCCGGCAGCCAGCGGTATCCGCTGCATTGGGGCGGCGATGCCGGCAATACCGATACCAGCATGGCGGCCACGTTGCGCGGCGGGCTATCTTTCGGACTGAGCGGCTTCACCTTCTGGAGCCACGACATCGGGGGCTTCGCGCAGAGGCCGCCGGAAGAACTGTACCGGCGATGGACCGCCTTCGGCATGTTGACGTCGCACAGCCGCTGCCACGGAGCGCCGCCGCGCGAGCCGTGGGAATACAGCCCGCAGTTCCTGGAAGACTTCCGCCGCGCCGACGACATGCGCTACCGCCTGATGCCGTACATCTACGCCCAGGCCAAAGATTCGAGCGAGCGCGGCCTGCCCATGCTGCGCGCGCTGCTGGTGGAATTTCCCGAGGATCCGGGCGCCTGGCTGGTGGAGGATGAATACCTGTTCGGCTCGGACCTACTGGTGGCGCCGCTGCTGGAGAGCGGATCCACGGGGCGCGATGTCTATTTGCCCAAAGGGCAGTGGATCGATTACCAGACCGGAAAAGTGTATGCCGGCGGGTGGCAGAACATCGAAGCGGGGCCGATTCCGGCGGTGATGCTGGTGCGCGACGGGGCGATTCTGCCGCAGATGCAGCCGGCGCAATCCACGTCGCAACTGGATTGGAAGAATCTGGAGATGGTGGTGTATGCGGCCGGCGGCGCGAGCGCCCGGGGCATGGTGTGCCTGCCCTCGGATAGCGTGCTGCGGCGCGTGGAGGCTGCCCGGCGGGGCAATTCCTTTGTGCTGACGGGCGATCCGCTGGCGGGGAAGGCATCGTCCACGGTGCGGTTGTATTCGGCGAAGTGAGGCGGCCCCATCCCCGGCGGGCTAGACTCCGGCCTCACTGTTTCTTGGTCGGTGCTGGCACCGCGAGGCCCCTGCCCGATGTTGGAGCGTCGGCGGGAACCGGAAGGGGCAAGTGCAAAGGCGCGTCCTGCACCATGTCGGTGGTGAAAGCATACCCAGCCGAGGTCGGGTCGTACACCAAGCTCCACGCGAAGCGGGCCTTAGTGCCCCTGCCGCCGTTCGCCCCGATCTCCTCCAGCAACTGGACCAATGCTTGGCGGGCTGGCAGGTCGTGACCGTGGACGGAGCAGAGCTTGGGGCTCATGGGGGTCACTGGCGCAAGAAATATAGAAATGGGAATCCGGCGGTTCTGTTGCACCTCCTTGAACAGCTCGCTCAACAAGTCCCAGCAGGTTCCCTCGGTCACGTTAACAGGCACTACCGTGCTCAGCATCGGCTCGAAGCGTGCGACTCCACGGTCATCCGCGCCTCCCGCTGGAACGATATGTGCATAGTCGCCGTCGTAGATGGCGTCGAACCTGCCGGGGTTCCCCGAGGAGTTGTATTCCGCAATCAATCGCCGAATCAGGTCCGGGCCGAGGGGACGAACCGCGGTTGCGGAACCGGCCGGCTTTAGATCGGGAGTGCCGGCTTGGGGCGCCCCCGGCAACGCGCCCGCGCTTTCGGCCCGCGCCTGAATGTGGAAGGTTACCGGCGCCCACCTTGGGGAGCGGTACTCGCCACCGTTGGGCGTCCTCCGGGCGATTACGTCCGAAGCCTCGCACGGAGCGTCCTCATAGGTCACCAAATAGTTGTAGCGGGACACGAGTTCTCCGGCGAGCTTCATCATTGGCCGGGACTCGGCGTACTTGATATCCTGTGCGAAGGAAACCCCCAGCCCGAGCCAGGCAAGCAATAGGCAGGTTAGGGATTTTTCCGCCACCGTGCTTATCATTCGCATAGGTCGTTTCATCGCACACCTCGCTGATTCGAAAGTAGAAGGTCGCGGCCCTGTCGTAGTGTTTCCGCGCGATATCTGTATCGCCGTCGGAGTAACGGTGAGCTGAATAGGATTGAACCCCCCGTTGGGCACTCCGTAGGGCTCTTCGGCTGATTACTGCGCGACGGTCTCCTGGTTAATCTCCATCCTTTAAGGGTACTGCATCACGCAGGACGGGTTCTGTTCCGTCTGCAACACCGGCGCGTAGCGCTGGGCCCCACGTAGCCTGGGCCGTAGGTCTATGCATTACCCTGCACCTGTACTCTCCAGGTGTCAGTTGATTCGCGCTGCGTAAATTGGGAAGAGGGCCAAGGCGCAGCGCTCCAGTAGCACCCGTCGCTCGCTGAAAATCCAGGCGGTATCACGTCCGTCGCCAGCGGATTGGTTTCCTGGACGTCCCGTCCGCCGAAAATACTCCGTTGCCCGCCCGAGGTCCCCAAAGCCCTCCTGATGTTCCGCCTGGGTGACTTCTACGAGCTGTTTTTTCGAGGACGCCGTCACCCTCGCCGCGCGCAAGGGTAGAATTAGCTCTTAGGCCCTATCGCTTGCCGCCCAACTCCAGACAGAGAAAACCCCGCTCCGCGGCGCCCTCCGCTCCTGCTGCTTCCAAGGAGCGGATTTCCGGCTTCTTGGAGCGGCACAGCGGAATCCTGGCGATGGCGCTGGTGTTGATCGCCTCGGCGCGCATCGTCTCCACGTACACGGTTTTCAGCCACACCTCCGATGAGCCCGCACACGTCGCCTGCGGCATGGAGTGGCTCGACAAGGGAATCTACACCTGGGAGCCGCAGCATCCGCCGCTGGCGCGCATCGCGGTGGCGCTGGGGCCGTACCTTTCCGGCATCCGGTCGTACGGGCTGCCGCACACTGAAAACCTCCAGATGTTCAAAGAGGGCGCGAAAATTCTCTATACCGGCGACCATTACGACCGCACGCTGGCGTTGGCGCGGCTGGGCGTTCTCCCGTTCTTCTGGGTGGCCTGCGCCATGGTGTATTGGTGGGGCCGCCGCTATTTCAGCCGGGCGGTCGCGGTGGTGGCGGTTTTCCTGTTCACGTTTCTGCCGCCGGTGCTGGCGCATGCCGGCCTGGCCACCACGGATATGGCGCTGACGGCATTCATGACAGCCTGGTTTGTCACCGGACTGATCTGGGTGGAGGAGCCGGGTGTGAAACACGCCATCTGGTTCGGCGCGGCGAGCGGGCTGATGGTGCTGTCCAAGTTCTCCTGCATGGCTTTCTGCCCGGTGATCGCGGCGCTGGTGCTGGCCGGTTATTTTCTGCTGCGGCGGCCCGGACTGGCTCCGGTGTTGAGCGCCGCGAAGGCGCGAATTCCCACGCTGGGACTGGCGGTGCTCATCGCCTTCGCGATCATCTGGGCGGGCTACCGTTTCTCTTTCGGCAAGGTGCCCTTCGCCAACCTGTCGCTGCCGTTTCCGGAGCTGTATCAGGGGATCCGCGACGTGCAGGCGCACGCCGAGCACGGCCATCAGTGCTACCTGTTGGGGGAGATTCGCGATTCCGGCTTCTGGGATTTCTACTTTGTCGGCCTGGCCTTCAAATCGCCGCTCGCTTTCCTGGCGCTATTGGGCGTCGGCCTGGCGCTCACCTTCGGCAAGTACCGGCTGGCGCGTAATCTCTGGCTGCCGCTGGTGTTCGCCGCCGGCATTCTTCTGGTGGGCATGTTCAGCACCATCAATATCGGGATCCGGCACGTGCTTCCGGTATATGTGGCGTTCTCGCTGATGGCGGCCGTCGCGGTGATGAAACTGCTGGAATCGGGCGCGGCCAGCAAGTGGGCGTGGGGACTGCTGGCCGGGCTGCTGCTGTGGATGTCGGCATCGTCGGTTCTGAGCCATCCCGATTACCTCCCCTACTTCAACGAAATGGCGGGCAACGAACCAGAGAACATTCTGGTGGATTCGGACTTGGATTGGGGGCAGGACGTGAAGCGGCTGGCCGCGCGCCTGCACCAACTGGGAGCCACCAGCGTCGCCTATACGGGGTTCGTCTGGGCCGAACTGGAAGACCATCACAACTTCCCGAAGATCCGTTCACTGGACCGTTTCCATCCCGTGGAAGGCTATAACGCCATCGGCGTCACGCTGCTGAAGGCGCATCGCACCATCGTCTGGCCGGACCAGATCAAGTTTCAGGAGCGCGTCGGCAAATCGATTCTGATGTGGTACTTCCCGCCGGCCGCGCGCTGACGTTCGCGGTTCCGATCCGAGGGGCGCTCCAAAAAACGAACACGATGTTCGTTTTTGGTTTCGTGCGTGCTGAAAACAAAGAAGGAAGAACAGCTCAGACGAGCATGTGTTCGTTTTTGGCGATTCGCCGGGCAAGCGAGAGCGCCTGGCCCACCTTCGTTTCGCGGTGCTTCGCTGTCAGGGTATTACAGTTTTGGAACCGCGACCGCAGGGAGCGGCCCGACGAAGAGTTGCGGTCTCCTGCGTGGGAACCCTCATCGGTCGCTCGGGCCGTTCCAAGGCGGCCCACAGTATCATCAAAGTATGAGGGCGATGGCATGGCTCGTTCCGTGGCTCCTGGCGGGCGTGAGCCTGGCGCAGAAGCCGGCCGCGCCGGATGAATCCGTGCCCACATTCGGGACCACGGTGGTGATTCCCTCGGGATTGCGCGGCGAGGTGTATCACATTCCCAAAGACAGCCAGCACCTACCGAATTTCGCCAAGCTGAAATCGCGCGGCACCATTTACACCGCTTCGCTGAACGTTCCGCCGCGCGATTTTCGCGAAGGATTTCCCGGTGTCACCAAGCGCTTCGAATGGTTCGCCCTCGATTACTCAGGCAAGTTCTGGATCGAGAAGCCCGGCCAATACCTCTTCAGCCTGGTGTCCGACGACGGCTCGAAGCTCTATATCGATAGCCGCCTGGTGATCAATAACGACGGCATTCATTCGGCCACGGAACGGAATGGCAGAGTGCGCCTCGAAGGCGGGATTCACGTGCTGCGCGTGTCGTATTTTCAGGGACCTCGCCTGGAAGTGGCGCTGATCCTGCGCGTGGCGGGTCCGGGAGAGAGCTTGCGCGTCTTCAGTACCGACGAATTTCGGCCGCCGCCCAACCCCGACGATTGGAAGTTTCGCGGCGGAAAGTGATTCAGACCAGCGGCCCGGTCCCCACCACGCGCGCTGCGATCCGTCGATGGCGTTTGCGCAACGGTTCCATGCGGACGGTTTGCAGCGCGTGGTCCTCCACCAGCACGCGGCCTTCGACGATCAGCGTTTCCACGGTTGCCGGCGCGCACAGTAACAGCGCCGACACGGCATCCGTAGCGCCGCTGTAGGCCGCGTCGCGCAGATCGAAGAGCGCCAGGTCGGCGCGTTTTCCGGGTTCCAGGCTGCCGATGTCGTCCCGTCCCAGGCAGCGCGCGCCTTCCACCGTGGCCATGCGCAGCGCGCCCGCGACGTCGAGCGCCGCCGCGCCATGGGCCAGGCGGTTCAGCAGCAACGCCTGGCGCGCCTCCGCCAGCATGTGCGAGCTGTCGTTGGAGGCGCTGCCGTCCACGCCCAACCCGACCGGACTTCCCGCGCGCCGCAACGCCAGCACTGGCGCCACGCCCGACCCCAGCCGCATGTTGGACGTGGGACAGTGCGCCACTCCCACGCCGGCGCGGCCCAGCCTGGCGATCTCGGGACGCCGGAACCAGACGCCGTGCGCCAGCCACGTCTGGCCGCCGAGCCAGCCGGAGTCGCTGAGAAACTCCAGCGGACGCCGTCCATAGGATTGCCGGCAATAGGCGTCCTCATCGCGCGTTTCCGCCAGGTGAGTATGCAGGCGGACGCCGTGACGCTGCGCCATGTCGGCGGTGGATCGCATCAGCGCTTCGGAAACGGAAAACGGCGAGCAGGGCGCCAGCGCGATGCGCAACATCGACCCGGGCGCGGGGTCGTGGTACCTGGCAATCAGGCGCTCGCAATCGGCCAGGATGCACTCCTCGCTCTGCACCACCGAATCCGGCGGCAGGCCGCCGCGGCTCTGTCCCACGCTCATGCTGCCCCGCGTGGGATGAAAGCGGATGCCGATGCGCCGCGCCGCCGAGATCTCGGCGTCGATCATCTTGTCCTGCCCGCGCGGAAAGACGTAATGGTGATCGGTGGTGGTGGTGCATCCGGAGAGCAGCAATTCCGACATGCCCACCAGCGCCGCCACGTGGAGCGCCTCTTCGTCCAGGCGCGCCCACAAGGGATACAGGATCTTGAGCCAGTTGAACAGTTCCACGTCGGCGGCCGCGCGGCAGGCGCGGGTGAGCGTCTGGTAGAGGTGATGGTGGGTGTTCACCAGCCCGGGAATGGCTATGGCATACGGCGCGCGAAGGGTCCGCGCGGCGCGCAGTCCCGCGGGCACGCGCGCGCCCACCTGGCGGATTTCGCCGTCTTCGGCGTACACGTACCCGCCGCGCAACACGGTATCCCGCGCGTCCATGGTGACCAGCGTGTGGATGTCGCGAATGAGCAGCGATTCGGCCACGCTCACTCCGCCAGCTTCTGCCGCCGCAGAATGGCGCTGAGCCCGGCGCCGCGCGGCCCCACCGCGAAGGGCTCGCCCACGGCGATGCGCGCCGATTGGGTGTCTTTCAGCCCGTTGCCCGTGATCATCGCCAGCGCAGTCGAGCGGCTATCCATCACGCCGCTCGACACCGCGCGGCGGAGTCCCGCCACCGACGCGGCCGCCGCCGGCTCGGCGAACACGCCGGCCAGCCGTCCGGTGTAGCGCATGGCGTCCAGGATCTCCTCGTCGGCCACGTTGATCATGAAGCCGTCCGATTGCCAAATCGCCAGCAGCGCCTTGCGCCAGTTGCGCGGCACGCCCACGGCGATGCTGTCCGCAATCGACTCGGGCTCCATCGGCGCCGCGTCTGCCCCGGTGAGAAACGATTTCGTAATGGGCGCCGCGCCTTCTGCCTGCACGCCCAGCATGCGCGGCGTCCGCTCGATCAATCCCAGCTCTTTCATCTCGCGAAAGCCCTTCCAGATTCCCGCGATGGTGCAGCCGTCGCCCACCGAAACGGCTACCCAATCGGGCACGTCCCAAGCGAGTTGCTCGCAGACTTCCAGCCCTGCCGTCTTCTTGCCTTCGACCAGGTACGGATTGACGGCGCAGTTGCGGTTGTACCAGCCCAGGTCTTCGCAGGCGCGCTGGCACAGCGTCCAGGCGTCTTCGTAGCTGCCGCGCACGCGCAGCACGGTGGCGCCGAAGATGAGCAATTGCGTGACCTTGGGCTCGGGCGCGCGCTGCGGCACGAAGATCACGCTGCGCAGCCCCATGGATGCCGCCATCCCGGCGCACGACGAAGCCGCGTTGCCGGTGCTGGCGCAGGCGATGATCTTCCGTCCTTTCTCGCGCGCCTTCACCACGCCGACGGAGCTGGCGCGGTCCTTGAGCGACCCCGAAGGATTGCGCCCATCGTCTTTCAGATACAACGTTCGCACGCCGACATGTTTCGCCAGAGAGCGGGCCGGCACAATGGGCGTCCAACCCACCGGAACGGCAGGTAGGACGGCGTCTTCGCGGATGGGCAGCAGTTCCCGATATCGCCAGTGGCTCTGCTGGGGACGGTCCGCCAGCGTCTGGCGCGTGAGCCGTCGCGCAATGGCCAGGTAGTCGTATTCCACGTCCAGGATGCCTTCGATGCCGCAAGCGGGGCAGGTGTACGGGGTGCGGGTCGAGTAAGCCCGGTGGCAACAGACGCACCGCAGCGCGCGGACGAACTTCATGCGACCTCGATTGTAGCGCCATGATTCGCTATCATCGCTACGATGGAATCCCGCATTCTGGCAGTTCCCGCCGGCGCTGACGGCGCGGCCAAAATTCCCATAACGCTGATCCGCGGCGCGCATCCCGGTCCAACGCTAGCCTTGATCGCCGGCAATCACGGCTATGAATACCCGCCCATCCTCGCCCTGCAGAAGCTGCGCGGCCAGATCGACGAGGCACAGTTGCACGGCACGGTGCTGATGGTGCATGTGGCCAACATGCCGTCGTTCCTGGGCCGCACCGTGTATTTCAGCCCCATCGACCACAAGAATCTCAACCGCTGCTACCCCGGCAGCGCCGAGGGAACCGTCAGCGAACGCATCGCCTATACCATCACCAATGAGATCATCGAGCCGGCCGATTACGTGCTCGATCTGCACTGCGGCGACGGCAACGAATGGCTGCGCCCATACGTGTACCAGGCGGTCACCGGGGACGAAGCGATCAACCACTCCACCGCGCGGCTGGCGCTGGCGTTCGGCATCGACCATATCCTGATCGACCGCAACCGCCCCACCGATCCTGCAAAATCGCTCTACTGTTCCACCACCGCCATCACGCGCGGAAAGCCGGCCATGACCATCGAGGCCGGCTCGCTGGGACAGACCGACGCCGGGTCGGTCGATGCGATTCTGCAGGGAGTCCGCGGGGTTCTGAGCGAACTGAAGATGCTGGCGGGCGGTCCCGCGCCACTGGCGAACCCGGTGTTTCTGGATCCCACCGCGGTAGTGACCAGCCCGGCCACGGGCATCCTGTATCCCGAGGTGCAGCCCGATCGGCACGTCCGCAAGGGCGACATCCTGGCGCGCATCACCGATTTCTTCGGCGCGGAGATTGCCGCCGTCGAGTCGCCGCTCGATGGGGTGGTGCTGTATGTGGTGGCGACGCCGCCCATCACGGCCGGCCAGCCGGTCGCCTGCGTGGGCCATCCCTCGCGGCCCGTGTAGCCGGGGCGCGCGCTGCGGTACCCTCGACAGTGTGAAGACTATCATCGAGCCATTCCGCATCAAGAGCGTCGAGCCGCTGCGCCACACCACGCCCGAAGAACGCGAGCGCTATCTGGAACAAGCCGGGTTCAACCTGTTTCAGATAGAAGCGCGTAACATTCTGATCGACTTGCTCACCGATTCCGGCACCAGCGCCATGTCCAACGAGCAGTGGGCGGCGCTCATGCGCGGCGACGAATCCTACGCCGGGAGCGAGAGTTTCTTCCGCCTGAAACGCGTGGCCGACGGGCTCACCGGCTTCCGCCACATGATTCCCTGCCACCAGGGCCGGGCTGCCGAGCGCATCCTCTTTAGCGTGGTGGCGAAACCCGGCCACGTGATCCCGTCGAATACCCATTTCGACACTACCCGCGCCAATATCGAGTTCACCGGAGCGCGCGCCGTCGATCTCCCCATCCCCGAGGCCGCCGACACGCAGGCCCGCCTGGATTTCAAGGGAAATATGGACGTTTCGGCGCTGGAGCGGCTCATCGCGGCCGAAGGCGCCGACCGCATCCCGCTGGTCATGCTCACCGTCACCAACAATTCCGGCGGCGGCCAGCCCGTCTCCATGGCCAACATCGAGGCCATCCACGGCGTCTGCGCGCGCTTCGGCATCCCGTTCTATTTGGACGCCTGCCGCTTCGCCGAAAACGCCTGGTTCATCCGCGAGCGCGAGCCAGGTTATGCCGAGTGGTCGCCCAAACGCATCGCGCAGAAGATGTTCTCCCTCGCCGACGGTTGCACGTTTTCGGCCAAGAAAGACGCCTTCGCCAACATTGGCGGCCTGCTGTGCACCAATGACGACCGCGTGGCGCTGCTCGAGACCAACCTGTTGATCCTCACCGAGGGCTTTCCCACGTACGGCGGTCTTGCCGGCCGCGACCTGGACGCCATTGCCGTGGGCCTGGAAGAAATTCTCGACCCGGACTACCTCCGCTACCGCATCATCTCCACGGGCTATCTGGGACGGCACATTGCCGACGAAGGCGTGCCCATCGTCGAGCCTCCCGGCGGCCACGCCATCTATATCGACGCCGCGCGCATGCTGCCGCACATTCCGCCGCGCCAGTTTCCCGGCCAGGCGCTGGCGGTGGAGTTGTACCGTCATGCGGGCATCCGCTCGGTGGAGATCGGGTCGGTGATGTTCGGCGCCGCCGCGCGCCACGAGTTACTGCGCCTGGCGATTCCGCGCCGCGTATACACGCAGAGCCACATCGATTATGTCGTAGAGGCGATTCTGGAAGTGAATGCGCGGAAGCGGGACATCCGCGGCATGGAAATCGTCGAGGAGCCGCCGTTCCTGCGCCACTTCAGCGCGAAGTTCCGGTCGTTGTAACCGTTACCCGGTCTTCCTCTTCGGTCTCGGCCCGGCCGGCCGGTCCTCGCTCAGCGCCCTGGCGAGCAGCGTCTTGATCACGGCTTGCCTGCTGATATTGGGGGCGCGCCGCCCGCGCATCCAGTTCGCGCAACATCCCTTGGGTCAGATCGACATTGACGCGGCGAACGGGTCGGACTCGAGCACGCGGAAAGCCGCTACCGTCGCGTACTTCTGATCCTGTGTCCAAGGCGGGCCGATCCTCTTACCGAGCGAGTCGAGGCGCCGCAGCGCCGAGGCATCGAGATCCTTCTGGCGCACGCCGGCGACCGGCAGGCCGCAGTTCTTTGCGGCCCATACCAGGACATCGCGGAACAGCTCGCCCTCGGCGGTGTGGATCAAGGCGTGCGAGGCCAGAATCTTCTCCAGCGCCGGCAGCGGTTTGCCGGAACCGAGGACGACGCCCGATCCCGCGACTTCATGTCCCGTGGATTCGAGCCGCTTGCGCGCGGCCAGGATGGCTTCCACCGCCAGGGCGCGCGACGATGCGACGGCGCTGCGCACCAACGCTTCTGCCTGAGGCAGCGGCAGTCCGGCGGCGGCGTGGTACGGCTGCTTCGATCCCGCCAGTTCCGCGTCGGCGATCGCGATCCGCCGTCTTTCGATGACGCGCGGTGCGTCGACGGTCCCCGCCACTGCGACCAGAGCGGCCCATCCTGAATGTGCCCGGAAACCCAGCGCCGTGCGCATCCCCTCATCATACGTCCCGTGACGCGCTGTGAAATAATCTGTGGGCATGAAGTGGATCGTCGGAATTCTGGCAGCCACCCTGGCGCTGGCGCAGTCGCCCAAGCCGCCGGCATTCGAAGTGGTAGCGGTCAAACTCGCGAACAGCGTCCGCGGCGGCATCGGCGCGGCTCCCGGCGGAAGGTTCAGCGGCAATGGCATCACCGTGGTAGCCCTCATGGCGTTCGCCTACGAGGTTCGCGAAGAGCAGATTTCCGGAGGGCCGAAGTGGCTGGCGACGGACCCGTACGACATCGTGGGGAAGGCGGACGCTCCGGTCACTTCGCCCGATCAGATGCGGCAGCTCTTTCAATCGTTGCTGGCCGACCGCTTCCAATTGGTTTTCCACGAGGAGACTCGGGAATTACCGGTCTACGCGCTGACGGTGGCGAAAGGCGGGTCCAAAATGCAGCAGACCCCGGAAGGCAGTTGTCAGGCCATCGATTTCAACCACCCGCCGCCGCGGCCTGCGCGCGGAGCGCCGCGACTTTGCGGCGCGCTCTCGCGAAGTATGGGGAACGCGACCAGGCAGACCATGGACGGGACGGGCATCGGGATCAGCAAGCCCGCCGGCGGAACGGTCGGTCTGACCGACCAGTTGTCGGAAATCCTGGGCCGCACGGTGATCGATAAGACCGGGTTGACCGGGATCTTCGATTTCCATCTGGAATGGACGCCCGACGCGGTGACGGCCGCGCCGTCGAGCCCGGGACAGCTCGATCCCACCGGCCCGTCGATCCTCGCCGCGCTGCAGGAACAACTGGGGCTCAAGCTGGTGGCTGATAAGGGACCGGTGCGGATTCTGGCGATCGATCGCGTGGCGCGGCCCGCGGACAATTAGAAATTACTCGGCGCGCAGGGCGGTCATGGGATCCACCTTGGTGGCGCGCCACGCGGGTAGAAACGCCGCGAGCATCGCGACCGCCGCGAGCAGCAGGAACGCGCCGAGAAACGTCGAGACATCCAGCCGCTTCACGCCGAACAGCATGGACTCGATCCATCGCGTGGCCGCGTAACCGACCGCCAGTCCGATCGCCGTACCGACGGCCACCGGGCGCAACACCTGGCGAAGAATCAGCGCCAGCACCTGTTCCCGTCCGGCGCCCAGCGCCATGCGCAGTCCGATTTCTCCCGTCCGGCGAGCCGTCGAATACGCCGTGACGCCGTGCAGGCCGATGGCGGCCAGCAGCAGGGAGAATCCCGCGAACAGCGTCAACAGCGCCGAAAACAGGCGCTCCTGATGCAGGCTCTCCTCAATCAGGCCGGTCTGCGTCTTGACGTCGGTCATCGCTACATCCCCGTTGACGCCGGCGATGGCCCGCCGCACCGGGCCGACCATCGCCATGGGGTCGCCCGCGGTGCGGAGGACGATCACCCTGCCGGTGAATGGATACGACTGCTGAAACGGCACGAATACCGTCGGCTCAATTGGCCGGCGGAGGTCGTTGAACTTGGCGTCGCGGGCCACGCCGATCACTTCCACTTCGACAGCCTGGTCGCCCCCGGCAAACCGGCGGATGATTCGTCCCACCGCCGGCCCATCGCCGCACAAGCGGCGCGCCGCCGACTGGTTCAGGATGACCACCCGACGCGTCGCATCGCTATCGCGCGGCGAAAAGGCGCGGCCCTCGACCAGCGGCATGCGCATGGTGGTGAAGAATTCTGGCGTCACGGTGTTCAGCAGAACACTCAGCGGCTGCCATTCCGTCTCCGCGGACGCAAGCTCCGTACTGTTATTCCAGCCGCCGATGAGCGCATGCGACATGGCAGCCGCGGAGCGAACTCCCGGCGTGGCGGAAATGGATTGCAGAATGGCGTCGTAGATCGGGCCGGTCTGGGCCGGTTTGAAGGCGAGTTGTCCGGCGTCCAGGCGGAAGAGTAACAAGCGGTCGCGATCGAACCCGGCGTCCACTTTGTACAGGTTCCAGAGCGTGCGCAGAAAGAGTCCGGAGCCGGTCAGCAGCACCAGCGAGAGCGCGGCCTGGCCGGCGATCAGCACCTTGCCCAGCCGGAAGTGGCTGCGTCCACCGGCGGCGCGGGCGTTGTCCTTCAGGTTGGACGCGATGTCGACTCCAGTGGCCTGCCATGCGGGCGCCAGCCCGAACAGCACTCCCGTCAGCACCGTGGCCAACAACGTGAAGCCGAGAATGCGCAGGTCCGGCGACAGGTCCAACCAGACGGCGTCAAAAGCCGGGACCGCGGTCAGGAAATGCGCCACCAGCGGCGCGCCCCAGGCGGCCATTGCCACACCGGCAATCGCGCCCAGCGACGAGAGGAACAGGCTCTCGATCAGCAGTTGGCGAACCACGCGGCCGCGGCCGGCGCCAAGCGAGAGGCGGACGGCCATCTCTCGCTGCCGCGCCGCGGAGCGGGCCAGTTGCAGCGTCGCCATGTTGACGCACGCCAGCAGCAGAACCAGGCCGGCCACTACCAGCAGGATCAGCAGCGGCCGCTCGATCTTGGCGCGCAGCGGGCTGAGGCCCTTATCGCCTTCGTCGAGCAGGATGCGGGGATTCTTCGCCGCCTGCAGCGCGGGCATGCCGGAGTCGGCGAACGTGCCGCGGTACACAGCGGTCAAGCGCGCCGCCGCGGCTTCCGCGGTGATTCCCGAACGGCGTCGCGCCATCACTTGAATCCACCAAGAGTCGGGCGCGGTTTTGGGCTTACGGGATGGGCGAAACTCATCGGGCACAATGGTTGCCAAGGCGTGGAGCGGCGCGAAGACGTCGGCAGGCCCGTCGAATCCGGCGGCGGAGATGCCGTGAAATGCCGCTCCGGTCACGCCGACTACCGTCACGGGCACGCCGTTCAAACGGAGCATCTTGCCCAGGATGGCGGCGTCCGCGTTCAGGGAATGCTCCCAGAAACTGCTGGTGACCACCAGGGCGCGACTGCCGGGTTCGTCGTCGCTTTCCATCAGGCCGCGACCCAGCGTCATGGGCACGCCGAGGCCCTCGAAAAAGTTCCCCGACACCACGGTCAGAAAGGCCGGCCGGCTGCCCGAACCTTCGCTCACGGCCACTTTGCCGGGGCTGAAGAACGCGAACGCGTCCACGGCGCCCGAGGCCTTGGCGCGGAACTCGCGGACGGCCGCCAGCGAGAAGGTGTTGAAGTAGCGGCGTCCGGTTGCCTCGTCCGTATAGTTGTAGGAATTCTGCACCCGCACGCCTTTGACCGGCCCATCGATCGAGGAGTGCACAATCACCAGTTGCTCGGGACTGCGCACAGGCAGGCTGCGCAATAAGACGGCATTGACCACGGTGAAGATAGCCGTATTGGCGCCGATGCCGAGGGCCAGCGAGAGCGTCGCCACCGCGGCGAATCCGGGATTCTGCCGCAGCCCGCGCGCCGCGTAGCGCAAGTCGCGAGCCAGGCGCTCCACCGGTCCCCAGCCCCACAAATCGCGGCTGGATTCCTTGAGCCACAGGGCGTTGCCGAACTGGCGGTGCGCCGCGGCGCGCGCTTCGCGGGCGGGCATTCCGCTCTCGCGATGCTCCTGGGCCTGCAATTCCAGGTGAGATTGCATCTCCTCTTCCAGGTCGCGATCGAACCGGTCGCGCCGCCAAAGGACCGCAAGCCTGCGGCGAATCTGGCTGAACCACTCCATCGCCACTCCTTCTTCAGGCGGGCTCGATCACCCGCTCGATGGCCTGACAGACCCGCCGATACCCCGAAATCTCCGCGGAGAGCTGTTTGCGCCCCTCCGGCGTGAGGTGGTAGATGCGGTTGCGGCGTTTGGGACCGGCCGCCACCCACTCGGCCGTCACCCAGCCTTTCAGCAGAATTCGCTGCAACGCCGGATACAGCGACCCTTCCTCGACGCGCAGTACCTCGTCGGAGGCCTGCCGGATGGATTTCGCGATGCCATATCCATGGGTTGGCCCCAGCCGTTTCAGCGTCTTGAGGATCAGCATTTCGAGGGTTCCCGGAGGGATCTCGGTGCGGGATTTGCCGGCATCGACCATAGCTTGTCTATGTATAGATTGCCTGAGATCGAGATGCCTGTCAAGAGAGATCCAGGTCTGATGCTGCCGATGTTCAGTCGCGGTTGACGCCGGAGATTCCGTTGTGCTAGTTTTCTAGCATGAATCGTCCGCTCCGCTACCTCTTGGGATGCACCTGTCTGACCTTGCTGGCGCTGGCGAACCAGGCGGACAAATCATCTGTCTTCGATGTCGCCTCTTTGAAGCCCGCCCCGCCCCCGTCGGGACGCTACTCCGTCGATCTCGGGAACTCGTCGCACGGCCGGCTGACGCTGACCAATGTCACGCTCAGCGAATGCCTGCGGTACGCCTTTAAGATCCACACCGACGCGCAGATTTCCGGGCCGGAGTGGATCAAGGATCACAGCATCCTATTCAATATCGTGGGCCAGGCGCCGCCGGATACGCCGCGCGACGAACTCCGCCGCATGGCGCTGAACCTGCTGGTGGAGCGTTTTCGCATGGCGTGGCACCAGGAGTCGCGGCAGCTTTCGTACCTGGCCTTGACCGTCGATAAGAGCGGACTGAAGATGCCCGAATCGAAAGATGGCGCTCCCGCCGGCCGCGAGATCGTCCGGCCGGGACAGATTGTCTAGCAACACGTGACGCCCCTGACCTTGGCCGTCCTGTTGACCAGGTTCACCGAGGAACCGGTGATCGATAGCACCGGTCTGACGGCGGGATACGATGTGCAACTGGAGTGGAAGCCGGAAGACCGGAAGGGCCCCAACCCGGTCGGTGCCGCCGAGACGGCCGACACGGGCGCGCCTTCGCTGTTCGCCGCGCTGCGCGAGCAATTGGGGCTCAGGCTGGACACGCGAAAGGGCCCCATGGACGTGGTGGTGCTGGACCACGTCGAGCGCGTTCCCCTGGGGAATTGACGACTTTCCGCGGCGTTACCAGACGCGGCAGGAATTCACATGCACCATGGGCTGGTCGGGCTTGCAGGAGTACGCCTGCTGGAACTCCGGCATGTTGACCAGGGTGCCATCCACGCGGAAGCGGCCCGGCGAATGCGGGTCGGTCATGGCGCGGGTGCGGGCTTCTTCGGGCCGCATATTTTCGCACCAGACCTGGGCGAAGCCGACGAAGAATCGCTGCTCGGGCGTCAAGCCGTCGATCTTGTCGTGCTTGCCTTGCAGCGCATTTTCCAGCGCCATGTAGGCGATGCGCAGGCCGCCGTTGTCGGCGCTGTTCTCGCCCAGCGTGAGCCGGCCGTTCAGTTTGACATCGTCCACCGAGGTGAAGCCGGAATATTCGTCGGCGATGCAGGCGGCGCGCTTTTCAAACTCGGCGCCATCTTTAGCGGTCCACCAGTCGCGCAGGTTGCCGTCGCCGTCGAACTTGCGGCCCTGGTCGTCGAAGCCGTGCGTCATCTCATGGCCGATCACCGCGCCCACGCCGCCGTAGTTGACCGCCATGTCGCGTTTGGCGTCGAAGAAGGGTGTTTGCAGAATGCCGGCGGGGAAGTTGATGCTGTTGTTCTGCGGACTATAGAAGGCGTTGACCGTGGGCGTGGTCATGGTCCACTCGGTCTTGTCGGTAGGCTTGCCGATTTTGTCGATCTGCCGCTGATACAGCACGTCGGTAATGCGGTTGAAATTGCCGTAGAAATCGTCGCGCGCGATGGTAACGGCGCCGTAGTCGCGCCATTTTTTGGGCGAGCCCACATTGTTGGTGATGGCGTCCAGCTTGGCGATGGCGGCCTTCTTGGTTTCCTCGCTCATCCAGGTGAGGTTGCGGATGTCCTGGCCCATGGCCTTCTCCAGGTTGTCGACGAGCTTCGTGATCTGCGCCTTGGCATCGGCGCCGAAGGTGAGCTCGACGTACTTCTGGCCGAGCAGATCGCCCAGGCCGCGGTCGACCGCCTGCACGCAGCGAATCTGGCGCGGACGCGGTTGCGGCACGCCGGTGAGGGTGCGCTGCCAGAAATCGAAATCCTCGTTTTCCAGAGCTTCCGGCAGGCGGGCGGCGCGGGAGTGCAGCAGGTGGAATTCGAAATACGCCTGCCAAGCTTCGATAGGCTGCGACGGCAGACTGGCGCCGATCTGCTTCACGAAATCCGGCTGCGAGACGTTAAGCGTGTCGAACGCCGGCGCGCCGATCTCCTTGAAGTACACGTCCCAGTCCATGCGGGGCGCGAGCGTGGCCAAATCCTGCCTGGGCATAATGTGGTACGTCTTGTTGGGATCGCGCAGCGACACGCGGTCGGCCGATGCGTTGGCGATGACGGTTTCGAAATCGAGCACCGTTTGCGCCTTCTGCGCGGCGGCGGCGTCCGTATCGCCGGCGAGCTGGAACATTTTGGCGATGTGCGCGACGTACCTTTTGCGGATCTCGACGGACTTGGCGTCGGTCTTCAGGTAATAATCGCGATCGGGGAGGGCCAGGCCGCCCTGGCCGAGGTTGGCGATGGTGCGCGTGGAATCCTTGGCGTCGGGCCGCGAACCGAAGCTGAAGACCACCCCCACCCCGTCGCGATGCAGGTGCGCGATCTCCGCCGCCACATCGGTGCGCGTCGCTACGGCCTGAATTTGCTGCAGCTCGGGCCGGATGGGCTCGATGCCTTTCTTATCGATGGTAGCGGTGTCCATGCAACTGGCATACGCGTCGCCGATCTTCTGTTCCACGGGGCTGCGGTTAGTCTTGGCGGCCGCCGCGCCCTGGATGATGTCCAGCAGAATGCGCTCGTTGTGCTCCTGCAACTCGGCGAAACGGCCGAAGCGCGAACGATCGGCTGGCAGCGGATTGTTGGCGATCCAGTTGCCGCAGGCGTACTGATAGAAATCGACGCAGGGATTGACCGACATGTTCATGGCGGCCTTGTCCACGGTCGACATAGCGGGATCCGCGGCCCACGCGAACGCGGGGACGACAAGACACAGAAGCAGTTTCATAAGATGTACCGAAGAGCCGATTTTAGCGCACCACGCAGGCGTGGATGATTCTATCGCAGCGATGCCATGTCGATCACGAAGCGGTATCGCACGTCGCTCTTCAGCATGCGATCGTACGCCTCGTTGATCTTCCGGATGGGGATGAGCTCGATCTCCGATTCGATGCCATGCTCCGCGCAGTAATCCAGCATCTCCTGCGTCTCGGCGATGCCGCCGATCAGCGACCCCGCCAGCGCGCGGCGCTTGAGGATCAGGTTGATCACCCCCGGCGAGGGATGCGGCTGCCCGGGAACGCCCACCAGGCACATGGTCCCGTCGCGCTTCAACAGGTTGAGATACGCGTCCAGGTTGTGCGGCGCGGCTACCGTGTTGAGGATGAAATCGAAGCTGCCCGCGTGCTTCGCCATGCTCCTGGCGTCGCGCGAAATCACCACTTCGTCGGCGCCCAGCTTGCGGCCGTCGTCCACCTTGCCGGGCGATGTGGTGAAGAGCACGGTGTGCGCTCCGAAGGCGTGCGCGAACTTCACGCCCATATGTCCCAGGCCGCCCAACCCCACGATTCCGGCCTTCCGGCCCTTGCCCGCGCCCCAATGGCGCAGCGGCGACCAGGTGGTGATGCCCGCGCACAGCAGCGGCGCCGTGCCCGCCGGGCTCAGCTTTTCCGAGATCCGCAGCACGAAATTCGCGTCCACCACGATGCGGTTGGAATAGCCGCCGTAGGTGACGCCGCCCGTATGCTTGTCCGGGCTGTTATAGGTGAGCGTCATGCCGGTCTCGCAATATTGCTCCAATCCCTCGCGGCAGGAGGCGCAACTGCGGCACGAATCCACCATGCATCCCACGGCGGCGGAATCGCCGACGCGGAACTTGGTTACCTGGCTGCCCACCGCGGTGACCTTACCGACAATCTCGTGACCCGGCACCACCGGGTAGACCGTACCCTGCCAATCGGCGCGCGCCGTATGCAGGTCGGAGTGGCACACACCGCAATGTGTGATTTCGATTTGAACGTCGTGCGGGCCAGGCTCGCGGCGTTCCAGTTCCCAAGGTCCCAGAGGCGTAGTGGCACTCCGGGCTGCGTATGAAAGTGTTTTTGTCATGAAAGTGAATGGGGCGCCCGTGCGTTCGGGCTCCTGATTCCAGTATAGGACCTGACGTCAAGTACCCTAGAGTTCCGACCGGTATAGCGCCTCGGTCACCCCCCAGTAGATGGGCTCGATCTCTTCCTTGATCCACTTGAGATAGACCGGCAGGTACTGCGTTGCATTGTCCACCGGCAGGGAGCGCAGCCCTTTGATTCCGCCGGCGAACGTCCTGCCCATCAGCAGCGCGCGGTCGCGGACGCGGAAGACGCGCACATCCACTTCCAGGCTCAAACTGTCCCGTCCCGCCGAGCAGGCCGCCCCCGGCTGCACCTGGATATTGACCACCGTTTCGCCGCCGGCAGCTTCCGGCGGCGCGACTCCGTCGGCGGTGAGCACTCCGTTCATGCCGCGCTCGGTGGCTTGCTGGATGTCGATCAATTTCTTGCCCGAGACGGTGGCGAAATCCTGAAACTGATCGAGAATGGTCTTGTCCAGCGCGACTTTGCCGATGCCGTTGGTCAGCTCCCCGGCAGCCATGAAGCAGGAACTGACGAGGCGCACCGGCGTCCAGCCGGAATTCACCACCACGCGAGGCCGCGCCGGCTGCGGTAGCGCCTGCAAGGCAGCCTGGTGACTCCCATGGCCGACCGGCAGGAACGTCGCCAGCCCCCATGCGGTGTAGCCGGACTTATCGCGCGCGCCGGGCTTGGCGCCTTTGGAGAGCAGCAGGCTGACCATGTCGGCGCGCCCGTACTGCGCCGCCATCATCAGCGCCGTATGGCCGCTCTTGTCGGCGGCATCCACGGCCACGCCCAGCTTCAACAGAGCTTCGACCCGCGCTTCCCGGCCCTTGGACGCCGCCTCGCGCAGCGCCGCGGCCGCGCCCTCGTCATCGGGCGCGGCCGGCAACAGGTGTGACCAGCAGGCAACCAGCAGCAGTCCGGACAGGGCGGTTTTCGCGGTCGGCATCTTCTTCAAGCATAGCGAAGCAAGCGGAGGACCACGCGCCGCCAGCGCATCCACCCCAGCATTGCCAATCCGCCGCCCAGCAACCCAAGGGAGCCAGGCTCAGGCGCGGGGTCGGACGCGTTGTAGGTGTACTGCAGGGCGATATTGCCGGTGATTTCGGTGCTGTCGAAGAAGAGGTTGTCGCTGAAGTTAGTCAAGGTTGGCGACGAACTGATGAGCGTAACCGACCCCTGGCTCTGCAGCACGAACAGTACGGTCGACGAACCGATGTACGCATTCAAATCGGTATTGGGACTGAGCGGGGTGGTTTGCGTTGGCAGCGTGAGCGATACCGGGGACTGTGCGCTGCAGCCGTTGTTGAATTCGGCACCGGGCGCCGTGCAGCCCAACGGGTCCTCGATAAAAGGGGAATCGAATTGCCCGAACCCCGGCAAGGTCCACAGGGAGCCGGCGGCGAAATCGCCGAAGACGCTTGCCGTGCCCTGAGACGGCGGCAGCATCGCGTGTAAATTCATGTCGACCGTGATATTCAGAATCGCCGTCACACTCGTCAACGTTCCCAGCGACGGATCGAATTGCGGCAGCTGCCCGTCCAGAGTGCCCGTCAATGGATTCGGCGATCCGGCCGCTCCGGGCGTGATCAGATCGAATGGTACGGCCGTTGTCGTGATGGTTCCCGCCGACAGGACGCAGGCAGAGAAGCAGAATAAAAGAATCGAGATTCGCATTTATGGTTTCCTCCGAAAATGGTGCGAAGTGCTCGGCATGGAACCCCCGCTATTCATACAGGCGAAAAAGCGGATGGGCTTCCGTGGAAGCAGACGTAAATTCTCAGCCGGGAGCTTCCGCGCCCGTGAAGGCACCGCTCGCGGTCCGCGGCAAACCACTAAAATTGGAAGGTCCGATGGCGGAAGAGCAACAAATCGCGGAGTTTCTGAAGGACTTCGCCGAAGGCAAGAAAGAAGCCCTCGACCGCCTGCTTCCGCTGGTCTATGCGGAGCTGCGCAAGATCGCCGACGGGTATCTGCGCAACGAACGGGCCCGCCACACCCTGCAGCCCACTGCGCTGGTCCATGAACTGTACACCCGGCTGCTGGGCCAGGAGCAGCCCGACTATCGCAACCGCGCCCATTTTCTGGGCGTCGCGGCCAAGGTGATGCGGCAGATCCTCATCGATCACGCGCGCCGCAAACACGCCGGCAAGCGCGGCGGCCCGCAGGAAAAGCTCTCTCTCGACGACGCCTATAACGCCGCCGTCGAGCGCCCCTCGGTGATGATTCGTCTGGACGACGCCCTCAAGGATCTCGACCGGCACGATCCGCTCAAAGCCCGTCTCATCGAAATGCGCTTCTTCGGCGGCCTCACGCTGGAAGAATCCGCCGAAGTCCTGGGAATCCCTCTGAATACCGTCCGCCGCGAATTGCGCGTGGCTCAGGCGTGGCTGCATCGCGAACTGGACCGGCAATCCGCCTGAGTTTCGGGATTTTCCCGGCAACCCCACAGAACCGTGCCCCGCTTTGCGCCTTATCCGGTGGAGACGTTTCCGCTCCAGCAGACAACAAGACCCAAATCCCGGAGGATGTCATGAAAATCACCGCGCTCCACCCAGGGGAGTATGCGACCTTCAGCGGCGAACGTCGATTAGCCCGTCCGTGCGTGGTACGCTGACTCCATCCAGGGCTCGACCGCTGGCGCTATGGCACCCGCAGACTGGGATCGCATTCAGGAGTTGTTCCTCGCCGCCGCGGATCTGAGCGGCGAGGAACAGGCGCGTTACCTCGATGCCCACTGCGGCGCCCGCTCCGGCCTGCGCCGCGAAGTGGAAGCGCTGCTCCGGGCCGATCGCCAAACCGGAGAGGAAGTCATTACCGCCGTGGAGGCGGAAGCGCAATCGCTGCTCGGCATCCGCACTCCCATCGGCATGCGCCTCGGAGCCTGGCGCGTCATCCGCGAAATCGGCCGCGGCGGCATGGGCGCGGTCTATCTCGCCGCGCGCGACGACGACCAGTACCACAAGAACGTCGCCGTCAAACTGATCCGTCACGGCATGGATACGGCCGATGTGCTGGAGCGCTTTCGGCACGAGCGCCAGATCCTCGCTAACCTCGATCATCCTTTTATCGCCCGCCTCATCGACGGCGGGACGGCTCCCGACGGCCGTCCGTTCTTCGTCATGGACTACGTGGAAGGCCGCCCCGTGGATGTCTACTGCCGCGAACATTCGCTCGACCGCAAGGCTCGCTGCCGGCTGTTCCTGTTGATTTGCGAAGCCGTGGCGTATGCGCACCGCAACCTGGTGGTCCACCGCGACCTGAAACCGGGCAACATCTTCGTCACCGACAACGGCACGCCCCGGCTGCTGGATTTCGGAGTCGCCAAGCTGCTTACCGCCGATGCCGATAGCGGCTTGCCGGCCACCATGGCCGTCCGGCCCATCACGCCGGAGTATTCCAGCCCCGAACAGGTGCGCGGCTTTCCGGTGAACACCGCGACCGACGTCTATTCGCTGGGCGCGATCCTCTACGAGTTGCTGACCGGTTCTCGAGCGCAGCCCATTGCCACGCACACGCCGCTCGAAATCGAGCGCGTGGTCTGCGAGAGCGAGGTCCGCCGTCCCAGTCTGCTGGCGCCCGGCCTGGACGCCGATCTCGACACCATCGTCGCCATGGCGCTGCGCAAGGAGCCGGAACGCCGCTACCCGTCGGTCGACCGGCTGGCCGACGATCTGCGCCGCCATCTGGACGGCCGGCCGGTGCTGGCGCGGCAGGATTCGTGGGGCTACCGCGCGCGCAAATTCGTCCGGCGGCACCGCGCCGCGCTGGCCGTGGGAGTGCTGTTTGCGGCGGTGCTGATCGCCGCCGCCTGCGTTTCCGCGCTGCAGGCCCGGCGAGCCACGCGGGAGCAAGTCCTCGCGGAGCACGAACGCCGGCTCGCCATGGAAAGCGAGGCGCGCGCCACCAGCAGCCGCACGGAAGCGGAATGGCAGGCGCGGGAAGCCGACCGGCAGCGCGCCGTCGCGGTGGCGCAGAGCCGGCAGGCCGAGTTGCAGCGCATCGCCGCCGAAACCCAGCGCCAGGTTGCCGACCGCCGCTTCCAGCAGGTGCGCCAGTTGGCCGGCAAGTTCCTGCTGGAGTTTCACGATTCCATCGCCAAACTGCCGGGCTCCATCGCGGCGCGCAAAATGGTGGTCGAAACCGGCTTGCAATATTACGACAGCCTGGTGAAGGACGCTCACGGCAATCCCGATCTACTGCAGGAGATCGCCCGCGGCTACGACCGTTTGGGCGACGTCCAGGGCAATCCGTACTACGCCAACCTGGGCGATTCCGCGGGCGCCGTCGCGAGCTACCAAAAGGCGTTTGCCATCCGCCAAAGCCTCACCGATCCGTCGGCCGAATTCCTCAGCGATCGCATCGGCGGCAACATCAAATTCGGCCAGGTGCTGGGGATTCGCGGCGATCTCAAGGGCGCCGACCAGAAGCTGCGCGAGGCCATTTCCCTGGGCGAGCAGGCGCCCTCGCGGCAGAACTATGCGGTACGCACGGCGCTGGCGGGCGCCTATCGCGGATACGGCGATCTGCAGTTCCGCAGCGGCGCCTATGCAAAAGCCCTCGAACCGTATTCCCGGATGCTGGAGTTGTGGACCGGCCTGCAGCGGGAGAATCGCGAACCGGCCGCCGAGCAGGCCGGCATCAGCCTGGGACACGCCAAGCTCGGCGACGCGCTGGCACGCCTGCATCGTAATGAGGAATCGCTGGCGCATCTCCGCATCGCCATTGCCATTGACCGGCAGATGGTAGCCGCCGATCGCAACAACATTCCGCGCCTGCGGCAGCTCTTCGCGGATTACTCCATCCTGTGCCTCGTGTTCGGTTCCAATGAAAGTCTGGCAGCGCCCGGCGAAGCCCGCGAAACCAGTGAAACCGCCGCGCAACTGGCCGGCCAACTGGCCGCCGCCGACCCCAACAACAACATAGCGCTCTTCGACGTGATGACCGCCGAGACCCTGGTGGGCGATTGGTTTCGCAAGCACGACGACCCGCCTGCCGCCGTGCCGCATTACCGCAAAGCCGTCGACGCCGTGGAAAAGTTCGCGGCCAACGGACCGTCCGCGCTGTTCACCTGGGAAGCTCTCACCTTCGCCCACCAGCGGCTGGCGTCGGGGCTGGGGCGCTCCGGAGAACTCGAGGAATCGCTGGAACAGTGCCGCAAAGCCGAGGAGTACGCCGACCGCGCCGAAAAACAGAATCCCGGTCTGCTGGAAACCGCCGCCCGCCGGGCCTACATCGCCAACACCCGCGCGCAAGCCTACTCCCACCGGCAGTTGTGGCGCGAAGCCATTGCCGCCTATACCGCCGCCGATCTCATCCTCGACGATCTTCACCACCGCGACCCTCGAAACCAGACCTATCTCAGCGACCAGATCCAGACGCGCCGCGAGTTGGCGGATTGCTACGCGGCCACCGAATTATGGACCGGCGCCGTGCGCGCTCTCGAAGCCGCGCTCGACCGTTTGACGGAGGTGGCGTCGCTGCGTCCGCTGCTCCCCGAAGAGGAACAACAGCGCACCGCCGCGGTGGCGCAGGTCGCCATCTGGAAACAGAAATAGCGGCCGTTCTACTGCTTCTGCGTCTTGTATTTTTCGTAGAGGAGCTTCTGGCGGGTTTCCAGGTCGACGGGCTTGCCGTCGATGAACTCCATTTTGATGGTGGTGCGCACGTCCAGCGGATCGCCGTCGGAGACGATCAGGTCGGCGGTCTTCCCTTCGTCGATGGAGCCCAGCTTCTTGCCGACGCCGAAGATCTCGGCGGCGTTCAGCGAGACCACTTTATACGCGGCGTCCGCCGGCAGTCCGAAGGGGACCGCGGCCGCCGCCTGATAGGGCAAATTCCGCGAAGACATCGCACTGAACGTGCCGATGGCGAACTTGATGCCGGCGTTGTACAGCTCGCCCGCCGTCGTGTAATTGCGGTCGTAGGCTTCGTCGCGATCCAGCGGATAGCTGAACGTCGGCCCCAGAATCACCGGAATATTGTGCTGTTTGATCAGCGGCAGCACCTTGTACGCTTCGTAGGCGTCGGCCAGGATGATCTTGATCTTCTGCTCGCCCGCGAACGCGATGGCTTCGCGGATTTCCCGCTCCTTGACGGCGGCCACGAACATCGGCGTCGCGCCTTCCAGCACCGGCAGCAGCGCTTCGTACTTCAGGTTGGTCCGGAAATCGCGGCTCTTGGCAAGCTTGGCGCGGCGGTATTGACGGGCCTCGTCGAAGAAGGTGCGCAGCGTCTGCATCTTCTCGTCGTAATCGTGCTTGGCCTGCTCGTAGGGAATCGGCTCGGGCGTTTCGTCGGTGTGCGGATCTTCATCCTCGTCGTCGGCTTCGTGCGGACGCAGCGGCGTCGTCACGATGGCGGGGAAACGCAAATAGACGGACGTGGTCGGAACCACCGTCATCTTGTCGTTGTTCGATCCATCCAGGTGCAGCA
>Ga0181529_10000727_pt1 | contig 46738 bp, 34 predicted proteins | sample PEATcosm2014_Bin_36_FD_119763 | JGI IMG/M metagenome (GOLD analysis project Ga0181529, IMG submission 119763) | Peatland microbial communities from MTU Mesocosm Facility, Houghton, MI, USA - PEATcosm2014_Bin10_30_metaG | ecosystem: Environmental > Terrestrial > Soil > Wetlands > Peat | place...
ACGCGAATGGTGTACGAGCGGTCGTTGACCACCACCGGCGTGGACGCCGGCTCGCCCTGCAGAATGGCGCTGGCATCCAGTTCCACCTCCTGCGCCGAGAAGCCCGAGCGCGCGGCGGCTACCGGGTCCACGTTGAATGTGCGGGCCGGGCCGCTGATGGTGTTCTCCACTCCATTGAACACGTCCACGGCGTGGGGCACTTTCTTGACGCTATCGCCCACCGCGGTGGCCCACTGCGTCAGCAGAACGGGATCCTGCGCGAACAGTTTGATCACCATCGGTTCCGGAGCGCTGGTCAGATCGCCGATCATGTCCTGCAACAACTGCATAATATCGATGTCCACCACCGGCTCGGCGTCTTTGATCTTAGCGCGCACGTCGGCGATCACTTCTTCTCCGGAGCGTTTGCGATTGCGCTTCAGCTTGACGGAAATGTCCCCTGTATTGGCTTCCGTGACCTGCGCCAGGCCGAGTTGCAGCCCGGTGCGGCGTGAGGTGCTTTCCACTTCGGGAGTCGCCCGCAGAATCTTCTCCATGTGTGTGATCACGCGGTTGGTCTCGGCCAGCGAGGAACCGGCCGGCATGATGTAGTCCACAATGAAGCCGCCTTCGTCCATGGCGGGCAGCAGGTCGGTGCCGGTATTTTGGTAGCAGACGTAGGTGCCTGCGATCAGTAGGAGCGCGGCCACCGCCAGCACCCACTTATGTTCCAGCGTCACGCGCAGCACGCGCTCGTAGGCGGTCATCAGCCAGGGGGGAACGGTATGATGCTCCGCCGGGTTGTGCCCGGAGCCCTTGCGGATAAAATAGTGGCTCAGTGTGGGCGTCCACGTGAGAGCCAGCGCCAGCGACGTGAACAGCGCCATCCCCACCGTGACCGCCAGCGCGCGGAAGAACACGCCCTCCACCCCGGTGATGGAGATCAACGGCAGGAAGACCACGATCGGCGTGATGGTAGACCCCACCAGCGGAACGCGGATTTCGCGGATGGCGTTTCGGATAGCCTCGGCCCGCGACTGGCCTGAATCGCGGTGCATCACGATGTTCTCCACCACCACGATGGCGTCGTCGATCACCAGCCCCACCGCCGCCGCCAGTCCGCCCAGCGTCATCAGGTTGAACGTCTGGCCCATGGCGCGCAGGGCGATAAACGTCACCGCGATGGTCGCCGGAATCACCAACCCGGCCACCAGCGACGTGCCCCAGTCGCGCAGGAACAGGACCATGATCAGCGAGGCCAGCACCAGGCCCAATAGAATGGCGTCGCGAACGCTGCCGATGGAGTCTTTCACGATCTCCGACTGGTCGTAAAACGGGCGCAGTTCGACGCCCTTGGGCAGTTCTTTCTTGACCTGCGCGATTTCGGCGTGTATTGCGTCGGCCACCTCCACCGTGTTGCTGGCGGGCTGGCGATTGATATTCAGCAGCACCGCCGGCTTCGCGTTGGCGGTGACCATGGTGTAAACGGGCATCACCGAAGGGCCGACCGTCGCGACGTCGGCGATGCGTATCGGAGCGCCGGCCGGCGTGGTCCTGATCGCGATGTTTCCGATTTCCTCGGGCGTGCGCGCCTGGCCGCTCACCAGGCTGAGAATCAACTGGTGATTGGCTTCGATCAGGCCGGGCGAATCGATCATGTTGCTGCGGCCCACGGCATCCAGAATGTTGGGGATGGTGACGCCGGTCTGCACCAGTTTGGCGGGATCGGGTTGTATTTGAAATTCCGGAACCTGCCCGCCCTGTATCACGATAGACGAAACCCCGGGCTGCCGGTTGAGCCGCGGCTTGATGTCGTAAGTGGCCATCTCCCACAGCGCGCTCTGCGAGACTCTGTCCGAAGTCAGGCTGTAGCCCACTATCGGAAACGCCGCGAAGGTGAGCCGGTTGGCCGTGATCTTGGCCGTGGACGGCAGCGTGGTCTGCACCCGCGCCAGCGCCGCGTTGACCAACTCCAGCGTGCGGTACATGTCCATGTCCCAGGTGAAGAACAGGTCGATTTCGGCCGTGCCGCGGCTGGTGATGGAGTACAGATGATCCAGCCCGGGCACCGTGTTGACGGCCTCTTCGATGGGCTTGGTCACCGTGACCAGCATCTGGTCGATGGGAAATACGCCGTTGTCCACGCCCACCACGATGCGCGGGAAATTGGTATCCGGAAAGACCGCCACCGGAATGGTGAGCGCCAGATAAATCCCCACCGCCACCAGCGTGAGAATGACGAAAATGATCGGCTTGCCGTGCCGCGCGGTCCAGTGCGGAGTCTCGCCGCTGGCCGCAGGTCGAGGGGTCGAAGGCTCGCTCATTTCTTTTTGGTCGCCTCGCCCTTCTTCTGGTCGGCGCTCTTGGAGTTGTCCGGCGCCGAATCGTCCGGCTGATCCTCATCGGCTTCCGGAGCGGCCGCCTCCACCACTTTCACCTTGCCCTTGTCGTCCACGCCCATGCCGCCCACCACCACTACGTCCTCGCCGGGCATGACGCCGGTCAGCACCTGCACCTTGCCGCCCTGGCGCACGCCCAGTTGAACGGGCCGCTTGTGCGCAACTTTATCCGCCGACACCACCAGCACGGCGGTGCCTCCTTCTTCTCCCGGCAAAATCGCCGCGGTGGGCACCAGCATGGCGTTCTTGATGGTCTCGGTGACAATCCCCACATGTACGCTGGCCCCTGGTTTGAGCCGCTCTCCGGGATTCGCCGCCGTCACCCACACCTGCACCGTGGCGCTATTGAGATCGGTGGCTGGACTCACCACCGTAACCTGTCCCTGCAATTCCGCTCCGGTATCGCTCATCGTGATGTTTGCCGGCTGGCCCACCTTGACGGTGGCTGCCTCGGCGTGCGGCACATTCAGCCGCGCCACCACGCGCGACACATCCATGATCACGAATAGCGGCGTGCCGGCTGCCGCAATGTCGCCGGGATACAGCGGACGATCCGCCACCACACCGCTTCCCGGGCTGCGAACCTCGGCATACGTCACCTGCGCTTGCGCCGAATTGTATTGCGCCCGCGCCGATTCCACCTGGGCCTTCAAAGCATCGATCTGCGCCTGCTTGCCCGTGGCCTGCAATGTCCGCAGGTGCTCCCGGGCGGTTTCGAGTTGGGCCTTGGCCTGGGCCAGCGCCACCGCCGCGTCGTCCACCGATTTGCGCGCCAGCGCGCCTTCTTTCAATAACTCCCGACGACTCTCCAGCAGCCGCTTCGCGGCGTCGTACTGTTCCTGGTCGCTGGTGACGTCGGTCTGGGCCTTGACGATGGATTCTGGAATCGCTGCCCGCTCGGTATTCACCAGGTTGGCCTGCGCCTGGTCGATCTGGCTCTTGTTGGCGGCCGCCGTGGCCACCAACCCGCGGCTCTCCAGCACCGCCAGAACTTGATTCTCCTTCACGTGGTCGCCGCGATTGGCCAGAAACTTCTGCACCGGCGCCGTGATGTTGGGCATCACGTTCCACTGATTCTCGGGATACAGCGTACCATCGGCACTGACCACGCGCCGCACCGTGTCCTGTGTCACCGCCGCCACCTGAACCGGCGCCGGCGCCTCAGTCTCCGCCGCATCCTTCTTCGCGGAACAGCCGGACGTCAACAAAAGGCACGCCGTCAACAGCCACAGAATCTTATGTGGGGCAGGTTGGCAACCTGCGGCCGATTGGCAATCGGCCTTCCGACGCCCGAGCGACGCCTCCCCGTTCCCGGAATCCACTCCCTGACGGTCATGGCTCGGTTCGGAGCCGCGAGCGAGCGGTGTCCCGATGACACGCTCCGTCTCGACTCTCAATAAATATTTCGACATTGCTTAAAATGCCCCCGTGAGTGTCTGAAGGTTCGCCAGGGCCAGGCGATACCGTACCAATCCGTCGTCCACCGCGCCGCGTGCCTGTACCAGGGTGGTCTGCGCATCCACCACTTCCTGCGCGGTCGATTCGCCGGCCGTATACCGCAGCCGCGTCAGACGCAAATTCTCCTCGGAAAGCGTCAGTGAGTCGCGCAGCGATGCAATCTGCGAGGTGGCCACCTGGGCTTCCACGTAGAACGAGTCCATCTCCGAGAGCAGCGTCCGCTGCGCCAGGCTGAGATCCTTCCGGGCCTGGTCGAGTTGCAGTTCCGCCTGTTTCACGCGGCTCCGGTTGGCGCCCCAATTGAAGATGGGGATGTCCAGGCTCGCCTGCACGCTCGACCCGATATTGTTGTTGCCGTCCGGATTGTGGACCGCCAGTTGGTTGGCCTGCAGGCCGAAATAGTAGTCCACGGAAAGCGTGGGCATGTACCCGGCGCGCGCTGCCGCGATGGCGGAAGTCTGCTGCTGCACTGCCGCCTCGGCCGCGCGGATGTCCGGGCTGTTCCTGGCGGCCATCGTCCGAATCTCGGCGAACGCCGGCAGTTTGGCGGCGCCATCCAGGTCGTCCACCACACTGAAGGTCTGGTTGTAGGTGGGAAACAGAATCACCGCGAATCCGATGCGGGCTTTATCCAGCGCGGCGCGCGCGTCCTGCAGGTCGCGCTCGCGCTGTTGCACTTGCAACCGTGCCTTGACCACGTCCACCCTGGCCACCTCGCCGCCGCGCTCCTGCTTCTCGCTGAGATCCTGAAAATCCTGCGCCTCTTTCAAGCTCCGCTCGGCGTTCGAGACCTTGCGCTGCGCCGCCGCCATCCCGTAATAATCCCCCGTCACCGTGGCCACCAGGCCGCGCGCCGCCAGGTCGGTCTTAGCCTTCGCTAGGGCCTCCGCCGCGATGGCCTTGCGGTACTCCGCGCGCTTCTCGGGGTTAAAGATGTCCCCGTGCAAATAGGCCTGTTCGGTGTAGACGCGCGGGCCGTCGTTAGGGACGAAGACGCCGCTAGCCGTGCCATTGGGTTGGGTATAGAAGAACTGGCTCAGCCCGCCGATGGAAGGCAGCAGCGCGGCCTTGGCCTGCACCGCATCCTCGTGTGCCAGCAGGGCGGCGATGTTGGCCGTGTACGCGGTTTGACTGTACTGGCGTGCTCGGGCCAGCGCGTCGTCGAATGTCAGCTTCAGGGGCTCGGCCGGAGTCTGGCCGAAGGCGCCCGGACAGAGAAGGGCCACTCCCAGCCCTACGGTCGGCAGAATGGACGGCATGTGAACGTCCAGTATAATTTCCGCGACATGAACGCAGGATGAATGTGGGGCAGGACGCCGGCCTCTGCTTAGACTGTCGCCGCCCGCAGAATGTGGCCGCCCCTGTCTGAGGCGGAGATGCCGCGCCCCGGGAAGTACCGCGCCGCGATCTGCCGCGGCCCCAGGTCTTCCACCTCGCTGAACCCCAGATCCGTCAGTTTGGCCCTCAGTGGGTCCGGTTCAAAGCAACTCTTGAAGGCTTCGCCCAAATCGGCTACATGCGCGGCGCGCCGGTCATGGCTCGCGCGCATTTCCGGCGACAAGGAATCCGGAGGATCGGTGTAGTCGAACACCACGTGTGTTTCATTGCGCAGGCCCGCGATAAAGCCCAGGGTAGACCATACGGCTTCCTCGGTCAGATAGGGCACCACTCCCAGCCAGGTAAAGAAAGTTCGCTGCTCCGGATCGAAGCCGGCAGCCGCCAGGCCGTCGGCCAAAGTCTCCCGTTCGAAATCGACGGGCGCAAAGGTCAGGCAAGCCGGCACGGCGATCCCCGCGTCGGCCAGAAGTTGCCGTTTCCATGCCTGCGTGGCCGGGTGATCCACCTCGAAAATCCGCACACGGTCGCGCAATGGGCCCCGATACGCGTACGTGTCCAGCCCCGCGCCCAGCACCACAAGTTGGCGGACGCCCCGTTCCAGTGCGACGGCCAGGGCATCCTCCGCGAACCGCGTCCGCGCCGCGATAAAGATCCGCATCCTTCGTCCGGATGCGTACTCCTCGGCCCGGCCGGCGATGGCTTCGGCATCTTCGCCCAGCATCCGCAAGGCCAGCGGATCGGCGAAGATGCGGCCCTGTTCCAGCACCTGATGGACGGCTCGATGAAAGGCCGCCGCACGCGCCGTCCGGCTTGGTTCTCCCAATTGCATACACCCTTAGTCTACGCGACGCCCAGACTCATGCATGCCGCGGGAAGCGATGCAATCCCCTGCCAAGGCGCCGGCTTTGGTGCGGACCGGCGGCAGAGCCGCGAGACGCGCGCAATCCTCTTCCGTCTGGCAAATGCCGACCCGTACAGGAATGCTGTACCATATGAGCAAGTGTACGATGGCGATTGAAACCACCTATACAAGCCTCCGTGCAAACCTGGCTAGCGTTCTGGACCAGGTCGTCGATGAGCGGGAAACCGTGGTAGTCCGGTGAAGAGGCGCCCGCGACGTCGCGCTCACCCCCGCCGGCGAGCTCGCTGGCCTCATCGAGACCGCCCACTTACTTCGGTCGCCCCGGAACGCGCGGCGCTTGCTCGCAGCGTTGCGCCGGGCTGAGCGAGGGAAGACAAAGCCGACAAGCGTTGTCGAATTACGGCGAGAGATGCTCGGTGCGGCGCGAAAGTAAGCGCATCGCTGTCTTCCATCCCGAGTTCCGCGAGGATCTGCGCTCTTGGGTCAAATCCGACCGAGGCGCCGCACTCAGGGTGTTGGATCTGGTCGAAGCGGTGATGCGCGATCCATTCCAAGGTGCGGGCAAGCCTGAACCACTCAAGTACCTGCTCGCGCGCTGTTGGTCGATACGCATCACGCAGGAACACCGGCTGGTTTACCGCGTCGGCGACGCAGTCGTTGACTTCCTTCAGGCTCGTTACCACTACTGATCGGCCAGTCGCGATTGCCCCCGAGGCTCACGCTCGGCTGATTTTGCCCAGTATCCCCTTTCCCTTCAACACGCCCCATCGAGACTCCCGCAAGACCTGTTGACGAGCCGGTTACTTTGAAGGCAGATGGAACGGTCCCCCCCGATCGGGCCTCCCCTCAAAATTGGCTTTGCTCCGTCAAGACCGGTGGCGCACGCACTCATGCGCACTGCCACTTGGTTTTCCCACAACCCGACACAGGCATTTATTGAGTCTCGCAGGCTGTCTTTTGTGGGGCAGGATGGTATCCTGCCCCACAAATTCCTGGGCATTTCCAGTTCCGGGAAAATCAGGCGGCATTGCGCACTCGTGCGTGCCGCGTCCCGACTCGTCGCGACGCCGGGCGGCCTCCCAAATTGGCTTTGTTCCGTTAGCGGCAACTTTGTGGGCCGAATTGGGTTACAACTAAATGTACAGGCCGTTTCGCCTGAATACAGGTATGACCGCGTTGACGGCCGTCCGGGTGGAATGCCGAATATGAATCGATTCATGCTTCTAGGAGCCTTCGCTGCCGCGCTCTCCGCCGCCGATGCTCCGCTGGCATTTTCGCCCACCTTCGAAAGCCACGCCCCGCTCGTCTCCCACGGCCCCATCGACGACCTGGTTTTCGCCCGTTGGAAGCAACTTGGCATCCAGCCCGCCAATCCCGCCTCCGATGCCGCATTCTTCCGCCGCGCCTATATCGATGTCCTCGGTACCCTGCCCACCGCCAAAGAGGCCGCCGACTATCTCGCAGACAAGGACCCCAACAAGCGCGCCGCCCTCATCGACCGCCTCCTCGCCCGCGACGAGTTCCCCGAATACTGCGCCATGAAGTGGAGCGACCTGCTCCGCGTCAAAGCCGAATTCCCCATCAACCTGTGGCCCAATGCCGCCCAGGCCTACTACCACTGGATTCTTACCTCGCTCCGCGCCAACCAGCCCTACGACCGCTTCGTCCGCGACATGCTCACCGAAAGCGGCAGCAATTTCCGCAACCCGCCGGTCAATTTCTACCGCGCCATGCAGAACCACGAACCCGCGGGCATAGCCCAGACCGTCGCCCTCACCTTCATGGGCGTCCGCGCCGACAAGTGGCCCAAGGAGCGCCTCGACCGGATGGCCCAGTTCTTCGCTAACGTCGGCTATAAGCACACCGGTGAATGGAAAGAGGAGATCGTCTTCTTCGATCCCAACCCCCATCCACCCAAGTCCGCCGACCCGCCGGTCGCCAAACCGGCCGCGCCCGCGCCCGTTCCCGCGTCTCTCACTTTCCCCGACGGCACCGAAATCCGCCTGGCTCCCGACCAGGATCCCCGGCAGGCCTTCGCCGACTGGCTGGTCTCACCCAAGAATCCCTGGTTCGCGCGCGCCATCGTCAACCGCATCTGGTACTGGCTCGACGGCCGCGGCATCGTCCATGAGCCCGACGACATCCGTCCCGACAATCCGCCCGCTAACCCCGAGCTTCTCGCCTATCTCGAGAAGGAACTCATCGCTTCCAAATACGATCTCAAGCACATCTATCGCTTGATTCTGAATTCCAGCGTCTACCAGCTTTCTTCCATCCCCCGCAGCGATAAGCCCGAGGCCGCCGCCAACTTCGCCTTCTACCCGCTGCGCCGCCTCGACGCCGAAGTCCTCATCGACGCCCTCTGCCAGATCTCCGGCCTGGGCGAGAGCTATACCAGCTCCATCCCCGAACCCGTCACCTTCATGCCCGATAACCAGCGCGCGATCGCCCTGCCCGATGGTAGTATCGGCAGTTCCTTCCTGGAACTGTTTGGCCGCCCGTCGCGCGACACCGGTCTGGAATCGGAGCGCAACAACCGCCTCACCGACGCCCAGCGCCTCAACCTGCTCAATTCCACGCAAATCCAGCGCAAGATCCAGCAGGGTCCCAAAGTCCAGGCGCTCATGCGCGATTTTCGCAACCCCCGGGAACTGGTGACCCAACTATATTTAACCGTGCTTTCCCGCAACCCCACCGACGACGAGTGGAAACAGGTCGCCGCGCATTCCCAGTCCGGCGCCGCTCGTGGACAGCAGGCCTTTGTGGACTTGGCGTGGGCTTTAGTCAACAGCTCGGAGTTTCTCTACCGCCATTGAGATGGCGCCCTGAACGGAGACGAATATGCGTTTGTACCCCATTTCGAGACGTGAGCTTTTCCGCGACGCCCTGGTCGGCGCCGCCGGCCTGTTCGCCGGATCGCAACTGGATTCCCCTCTGCTGCGCGCCGCCGAAACCACCCCTTCGGCGCCCGGGAAGGCCAAGTCCGTCATCCAGATCTGGATGTGGGGCGGCCCCGCGCACCTCGACACCTTCGATCCCAAGCCCGAGGCCGGCAACGACTACTGCGGTCCGCTGAACAGCCCCATCTCCACCAACGTCCGCGGCATCCGCATTGGCGAGTTGATGCCCCTGCTCGCCAAACAGGCGGACAAGTACTCGCTCATCCGCAGCATGACGCACGGGGTCTACGCCCACGAAACCGCCTCCTACACCATGCAGACCGGACGCATGTCGGGCGGCCGCGATGTCTTCCCCAGCGTAGGCGCGGTGGTCTCGCTCTTTAAGGGTTACAACGCGGGCTACAAGGGATTGATTCCGCCGTACATCGTGCTCACCCAGCCGCAGGGCCGCTTCTCCGAAGCCGGATTCCTGGGAAACCGGTTCAAGCCCTTCGCCACCGGCGGCGATCCCGGCCAGGCCCGTTTCGCCGTGGAAGGCGTGGTCGCTCAGGGCATCACCGACGACCGCCAACGCGAGCGGCGCGACTACCTCCACCAGTTGGACGCGCTCGATAAGGCCCTTCCCGGCGACACCCAGTTGAAGGCTTCCGACCAGGCCGAGAACCAGGCCTACGAATTGATCCTCGGCGACGCCGGCAAGGTTTTCGACCTCTCGCAAGAGAAAGACGACGTCCGCGACCGTTACGGCAAGAACACCTTCGGCGCATCCTGCCTGGTGGCCCGCCGCCTGGTGGAACGCGGCGTCCCCTACGTTACCATCAATTATCAGGGCGGCTGGGACACCCACAAACAGAACTTCCCGCTCATGCGCCGCCGCCTGCCCGAGCTCGACAAGGGTCTCGCCACGCTCCTCCAGGAACTTTCCGAGCGCGGACTGCTGGATAGCACCGTGGTCTGGTGCAATGGCGAATTCGGCCGCACGCCCAAGATCGATTGGGAAGCGCCCTGGAACGGTGGACGCGGCCATTGGGGTGGCGTCTTCTCCGCCCTGGTCGCCGGCGGCGGATTCAAGGGTGGCCACGTCGTGGGCTCCTCCGACGCCCGCGGACAAGAAGTCAAGACTCGCCCGGTCTACCCCGCCGACCTGATCGGCAGCATCTACGAACTTCTCGGCATCGACCCTCAGGCCAAGTTGCCGCACCCGCAAGGCCTCATCGCCTACGCGACACCCGGCGCCGCCGAGGGACTGCCGGTAGCCGGCCGACTGAAAGAGATCATGTGAGATGAAGTTGCTTGCGATACTCGCGCTGGCTGTCTCCGCCTTCGCCCAACAGCAGCAGCCCCTGATCCCCCACATCGGGTTCATCTATCCGGCCGGCGGCCGCCAGGGCAGTTCGCTCGATCTCACCATTGGCGGCCAGAATCTGAACAACGCCAACGAGGCGTACATCACCGGCCCCGGCGTGCAGGTCTCCGTCTCGAAGTACGTCAAGCCGCTCACTCCCGGTCAGGCCAGCGACCTTCGTGAGCAACTCCAGAAGCTCAACGAAAAGCGCACGGCTGCCAGTAAGCCTCCCGTCGATGGCGTCAAGCCGCCGCCCTTCACCCCAGCGGACGCCAAGACAGTCACCGAGATCCAGGAGAAACTGGCCGATTTCCAGCGGCGCCCGCTCAGTCCCGCGATCGCCGAAACCGTGATCGTGCACATCGTAATCGCGCCCGACGCCCCTCCCGGCGAACACGAACTGCGTCTCGGTGCGCAGCCCGGCCTCACCAATCCGCTCAGTTTCACGGTCGGACAACTCCCCGAGTTCTCCCGCCCTCCCGCTAAGGTGCCACCTGCGTTCTCCGCGCCCAACGGCGCCACCCCGCCCCCGCGGCCTCAAAACCGGCAGATCGATCCGCCCATGGAGGTTACGCTGCCGGCCGTCCTCAATGGCCAGACGATGCCCGGCACCTCCGACCAGTTTCGCTTTCACGCCGCCAAGGGCCAGCGTTTGGTAGCCGCCGTCTGCGCGCGCGAGTTGGTTCCTTACATCTCCGACGCAGTCCCTGGCTGGTTCCAGGCCGCCATCAGCCTCCGCGGTCCCGCTGGGAAAGAGGTTGCCTCCGCCGACCACTACCGCTTCCATCAGGACCCGGTCATTTACTATGAAGTCCCCGCCGACGGCGATTACACCATCGAGATCCACGATTCCATCTATCGCGGACGCGAGGATTTCGTCTACCGCATCACTCTCGGCGAACTGCCCTACGTGACCGGCATCTTTCCGCTGGGTGGCCGCGCCGGCGCCCGCACGCCCATCCGCGTCTCCGGCTGGAATCTGCCCGACGCCGGCCTGGCACAAGACCCCAAGGCCAAGGCTGGAGACGTGGTTTCCATTTCCGTCCACAACCAGGCCGGAGTCTCCAACACCGTTCCCTACGCCGTGGACGCGCTGCCGGAAGTGCTCGCTCAGGATTCCGCGATCCGCCGCGAAAAGGCCCAGAAGCTCAAACTTCCCGTGATCGTGAATGGACGCCTTGCGCATCCCGGCGACTGGCAGTATTTCCGTTTCGACGGCCACGCGGGCGACGAGATTGTGGCCGACGTGATGGCCCGCCGCCTCGATTCCCCGCTCGATTCCGTCCTCCGCCTCACCGATGCCGCCGGTAAGGAACTGGCATTCAATGACGATTTCGACGACAAAGGCGCCGGCCGCCTCACCCATCAGGCCGATTCCTTCCTCCTGGTAAAGCTGCCCTCGAACGGGACCTATTACCTGCAACTGGGCGACGCCGAGCGCAAGGGCGGATTGGAGTACGCCTACCGCCTGCGCGTCAGCCCGCCCCGGCCCGATTTCGAACTGCGTGTCGCGCCCTCCAGCATCAACGTGCGCGCCGGCGCCACCTTGCCCGTCACCGTGTACGCCCTTCGCCGCGACGGCTTCTCGGGCGATATCGCCCTGCAATTGAAGGATGCTCCCGCGGGCTTCACCTTGAGCGGCGCCGTGATTCCCGGCGGACAGGACAGCGTGCGGGTCACCTTGACCGCGCCGCGCAGCCAGGTCAACCCTCGCCCCATTCAGTTGGAAGGCCACGCCGTGATCGCGGGCAAGAAAGGCGGCAGCGAAGTCCGCCGCACCGCCGTTCCCGCCGAAAACATGATGCAGGCCTTCGCCTACTATCACCTGGTCGCCGAAAAGGAGTGGATGGTGCGCGTCCTCGGCGCCGGAGCGGGAATGGCCGTCCGGCCCGTCGCGGATAAAGGCGTCAAGCTGGCCGTGGGCGGAACCGCGCCATTGCAGGTTTTCGTTCCCGCGCGGCTCATGGACGGCATGGTGCTACAACTGAACGAGCCGCCCGAAGGCATCACCATACAGGAAGTGCAGCCCGCACCGAACGGCATGTCGCTTCTGCTGCGCGCCGACTCCAAGGTCAAAGCCGGTTTGAAGGGCAACCTGATCGTCGATGCCTTCGTGGACCACATCGTCACGCCGGAGAAAGGCGTGCCCACCAAGCGCCGCAATCTGCTGGGCACGCTGCCCGCCATCCCCTTCGAAGTGACGAAGTAGGAGCCGTTCGCCAGCTTACTGGACCTTCTTACCGGTCCACTCAAGCGGTTGCCCGCCGCCATCGCCTCCGGCAATCTGCGATGTGATCTTGATCTCGTTGCCGGTCACCTTACCCTTGTAGTTGAGCTTCATCTCGTTGCCCTGAAAGCTCGCGGTGATGGTGAAGGAAAAACTGTCGCCATCGATCTTCCCGTCGGCGATGGTGGACTTACCCAGCATCGAACTGGTGGTTTCGCCCGTCAGTTTGGACCCATCTACCTTGAAAACAAAGGTCCGCTCCATGCTTCCGTTCGGTCCATCGGCAGTGGCTTTCCAGGTGCCCGCGAGGTCGGCCGCAAATGCGGCCATGGACAGCACGAACATCGATATCAAGAGACGCTTCATTTTGAAACTCCTTTAGAGTTCAGTCTCTTGGAATCCTCCCCTTACGTCAAGGAGATTTGTAGGATCAGCCACCACCTTTAAGGTGTGCTTTCGGTTGCATCTTGCGCTACACTCTGGGTGGAGCGATCTATGGACGAAGCTGAAACCCCTCATTCCGTTGTGCGGCCACGGACCGCGGTTCTGACTCGGGGCTTCGACCCCAGCCTGTCCTTCGGCTCGGCGCGGCCCGCGGTATTTCGCGCCTCCACCTACGTTTTCGCCACCCCCGAAGCGGCGGAACATGCCTTTTCGGTCACCGCCGGAAGAATCAAGCCGGCCCCCGGCGAGCGCGCCGATCTCATCTACTCGCGCTTCTCCACTCCCAACTCGGAGATCCTCGAAGATCAGCTTGTGCCCCTCGAACCCGGCGCTACCGATGCCGCCGTCTTCAACTCGGGCATGGCCGCCATCATGACGGCTCTGTTCGCCGTCGCGCGGCCCGGCAGTTCCATCGTCTACACCACCCCGTTGTACGGCGGGACCACCGGATTGCTGCATTTCCTCGAAACCCTCGGGATCAAGGGCATTCCCGTACACTCGGGCGACTCGGCCGGTATCGACGCGGCCATCCGCGCGGCCCGCGACCTGTCCGTGGTATTCCTGGAAACGCCCGCCAATCCGACGCTCATCATGACGGATATCGAGCGAGCCGCCGCCACCGCCGCCCAGCATCCCGATAAGCCGGTCGTCATGGTGGACAACACCTTCCTCGGTCCCACGTTTCAGCATCCGCTGCTGCTGGGTGCACACGTCTCGCTCTACTCCGCCACCAAGTATCTCTCGGGGAACAGCGACATGGTCGCCGGGGTTGCGATCACCCGTAGCAACGAGCTAATCCTGAAGATCCGCGCGCGCCGCGGCATGTTCGGCAACATCCTGCAGCCCGACGAGTGCTGGCTGCTCGACAGCCGCCTGCCCACCGTGCAACTGCGCATGAATCGCCAGAGCAAGAACGCCCAGCGCCTGGCCGAAGCGCTCCACGGCAATAAGCACCTGACGCGCGTGATCTATCCGACCCTGTTCACCGACGCCGAGCAGAAGCGCATCTTCGAGAAGCAGTGCGCCTATCCCGGCGGCCTGTTCTCGCTGGAATTCAAGGGCGGCAAGCCGGCGGCGTTCGACTTCCTGCGCCACCTGCATATAGCGAAGAACGCCGTGTCGCTGGGCGGCGTGGAGTCGCTGACGTGCCACCCCAAGAGCACCACGCACTCCGGCATGACGCCCGAGGAACTGGCGGAATCCGGCGTCACCGACGGCCTGGTGCGCATCTCGGTAGGCGTGGAAGACTGGCGCGACCTGCTGGCCGATTTCGAACAGGCGCTGGCCACGCTGGGTTAACCATTGTGGCGCACGCACCGCTATGCCACTGAGTCTTCCTGCTTATGTGGGGCAGGTTGGCATCCTGCGGCCGAGTGGCACTCGGCCTACGGACCAGTATGCAAATGCCGACCAGGCCGAGTACCACTCGGCCGCAGGATACCAACCTGCCCCACGAATACGGCACTGCGTACCCCCCTGCACCATGGCGTGTCCCCGCCGGCCATCCCGATGAGTCGGGATGCGGCACGTTTGAGTACGTGCGCCACAAGGCCAGCTCAATTCTCCGAGGGCTTCGTCAGGCCGGTCTTGTCCACCACGTGGCGGTCCAACTGGTTGGACAGCACCAGGCACACGGAGAACAGCGCCACGTTATTGGCCGTGACCTTTCCGGGGCCCTGGGGCCGGATCGGCTCGTACTTCTTGTCCTGCTCGTCGGGCTCGGTCATCTTCAGCCCGGCTTTGTCGATGGTCAGAGCATAGATCGGGCCTTCCTTCGTCTCTGGGTGGACCTTCAATTGGAACCGGTCGGCCAGCAGCGATTGCAGCATGCGGTGCAACTCATCGACCGTGGATGGCTTCTCCGCTTTGGCGAGGATGTCGTACCGCTCGGTGTCGAACCAGGCGGGTGCGCCCGACACCTGCCGGTCCGTCACGCTGAAGGCAATGAAGAGCAAGACGCGGACATTGATGTTGCGGGCGATGTAGCCCTGGTTTCCGGCTGTCGGTTGGATGCCGCCGCCCTGTCCGCCCGGCGCACTCGGTTTGACGGAGGCCACCTCGAATCGGATCGGCGGCGGGGTGACTTCGGACATGGTACCGTTTGCCGGTGAAGGTCTTGTTCGTGCCAGGCCGCTGTGTCATTGTATGGCAGAGGGGCGAGCATGCCGTCAGTCGTCTATCCCAGCGTCTTGCGTGCCGTTTACGAAGAGGCGTCCCGAGCCATCGCGGCGCGGAATCAAGTGCCCACGGATCTGGTCCAGGGCGATCCGGATATCTACCGGTCATTTCCGCTCAAGTACATTACGATCACGGCGGACGGCGTAATTCCGAAAGACGAAGCCAACCAGGCTGCCCTGGTGATCCGCGACGAGGGGCTCGACACCAACCGCTTCAGCGGGCAATCGCTGTCGGCGGGAGTCCCGGCTTCGGGCGGTCTCTATTGCACGTTTGGACAGCCGGCCCTGATCGCCGAAGTGCTGCATTACTCCCGGGTCAACAAAGACGGGACCATCAACCAAACCATCGCGCGTGACTCGAAAACCGGGTTTCCGCGTCCGGCAAAGGCGCTCGCCGAGAAGTGCATCGTCCGAATCCGGCTGATGTCTTCGTTCCTGGCTCTGGACCTGACGACGCACAATTCGGGCGCCCAAATGTTCGTCGGCGAGATTGAGCGGAGCCGCGCCGTGCAGGGCGCCATCCACCTGGCGCACGCTCCGTCGAAGCCGCTGTGGGATTGGATTTTCGACGGCTGGGATTACACCATCGCCCGCGGAATTGGACTGGCCGTGGCGAGCAGCGACTATCTGAGTGCGCTGCGGGTGGGGTCCGCGCGGCACGCCGACCGGTCCGAGAACGAAACCGGCGACAACCTCATCTTCTTTGGCCGCAATGGCTCGCAGGTGCCGAACCTTTACATCCGCGAGGCCTATCTCATCCAGGCGCATGGCCAGCCGGTGTGTTACCCGGTGGAGTTTGTGCCCGCATCGCGTAAGCCGTAATCCGGGCGAAACGCCGGCCGGCCGCTCAGCGCGTTACCCTAATCCTGAACCATGAACGACACGGCTGTTCTCCTTATCGACTGTCCGGACCGCAAAGGCCTGGTCGCTGGCGTGGCAAGCCTTCTCTACCGGTATGGCGCCAATATTACGCACGCCGATCAACACCAGGACCACGAAGCCGGCCTGTTTTTCATGCGTGTGGAATGGGCGCTGGAAGGATTCGATCTAGGCGCGTTCCGGGCGGAATTCCAAAAGACCGCAGCGGAACTGCACATGCAGTGGCAACTCAAGCGCATGTCGGACGTTCCGCGGGTGGCGATTTTCGTGTCTCAGTACCTGCATTGCCTGGTGGATCTTCTCCACCGGCAACAGGCCGGAGAGTTGCACTGCACCATTCCGCTGATTGTCGGCAATCACCCCGATGCCGAATCGCTGGCGCGGTTCTATGGGATCGAGTTCCGGCACATTCCGGTGAACCGCGACACCCGGCAAGAGGCGGAACAGGAGCAGCGGCGGTTGCTGGCGGCCGAGGGGATCGACCTGATTGTGCTGGCGCGGTACATGCAGATTCTGTCGCCCGAGTTTGTGGAGGAATATCCGGGGCGAATCATCAACGTTCATCATTCGTTTCTGCCCGCCTTCATCGGCGCCCGGCCGTATCATGCGGCCTTCCACCGCGGGGTCAAACTGATCGGCGCCACCAGCCATTATGTGACGGCGGCGCTGGACGACGGCCCCATCGTCGAACAGGACGTGGTGCGGATTTCCCACCGCGATCAAGTGGAAGATCTCATCAAGAAGGGCCGCGATATCGAGAAGGCGGTGCTGTCGCGCGCGGTGGCGTGGCACCTGGAGCACCGAATTCTCCGATACGGCAATAAGACTGTGGTGTTCGATTAGCCGGCCGTCACTCAATGCGCCGACTGAGTCTGCCGCTCCATCTTCGCCATTACGTCTTGCATCCGTTCCTTCATCTGCGCCGGGGTGACATCTTCGATGTGAGTCGCTACCGACCAGGAGTGTCCGAACGGATCTTTCAGCCTGCCGTAGCGGTCGCCCCAAAACATATCGGCGACCGGCATTTCCACCTGAGCGCCCGCCGCAACGGCTTGATTGAAGACTGCGTCGGCGTTCTCGACGTAGAGTAAGATGCCGCCGGTAGTGCCGCCCAACGATTGTGGAGACTGGTTGCCGCTGCCGGGCATCTCGTCCCCGAGCATGATCGGCGAATCGCCGATTTTGATTTCCGCGTGTCCGATTTTTCCGCCGGGGAAGTCCATGCGGACTATTACTTGCGCACCGAACGCACGCTTGTAAAAGTCGAGCGCGCGCGCGGCGTCGTTGAGGGTTATGTACGGCGTTACCGACCGATGACCTTGGGGAATTGGCTTTGCTTGACCAGGCACGTGTAAGCCTCCTGACTTGGATTACCGGATCAGTTTAGCTCCGGCGCCGACTAATACCTCGTGCTGGAACATACATCGGCGTAAAAGTTTGCAACGGCAGGCGTGCCACGGGATTTGTGGGGCAGACTGTCAGTCTGCGGCGGGGTTGTTAACCCGCCTGGGCGGCTCCTGCACGCTGGTCGGCAGGCGGATTAACAACCCCGCCGCAGGTTACCAACCTGCCCCACATAAGACAGATGGCGCCCATAGTAAGTGGCAGTTCGCTTTACTTGGCGGATGAATGATCGATGTAGGTGGACGACGTCCCGTTCTTGCGCAGTTCGAATCCATCGACCACTGCGCCGTCGATGGAGTACGCGGTAAGTGCCAGGCGCTCCGGCGAGACGTCCACGATCTGGTAGAACTGTTCGTTCTCGATCATTTTGGCCATGTACTGGCTGTTCACCTTCTGGACCTTGTACATCTTGGGGCCGCTCACCGAGATGACGTAGACCACGCCGGGCGCCGAAGGCTCCACGATGCGGTCCTGGGCGATCTTGTGAGTGCGGGCATAAACATGGTCGTGCCCTTGCAGGACCATATCGACATGGTACTTTTCGTACAGCGGAGCCAGTGCGGCGCGCATCGCCGCATATTCACGGCCGGAGGTGATGGCGTAGATTCCCTGGTGCTGTACAACGATTGTCCAGCGATTGGGATTGTCGCGCAATACGCCCGTAATCCACTCCACTTCCTTGTCGGTGACGCGTTTTCGCGCCGCGGCGTCGAAGCCTTCCTCGGAAAACCCATTGACATCCAGAGCGATGAGCCGGACACCTTGATAGTCCAGATAGTACGACTGGCCGGGCATGTCGTCCAGGTCGGGCCCGTTCGCCGGCAAGGCGAAGTGACGGCGCCACGGCCACGCGGCGGCCAGCGAAGTCTTGGCTTCCGGGGAACCCGGCGGCCGGTGCAGATCGTGGTTACCCGGTACCGGAACGCTGGGAACGGTGGCGGAGATGAAGGCCAATGCGTCGCTCCATTCTCCCCATAGATGGTCGTCGTACCCGTCGGCGACTAAGTCGCCCGCGTGTACCAGAAAGCGCGCATCGGGAGCGGCGGCATAGGCGCGACGAATGGATCGCGACCACAGAGACTTGATGCTGTTCTGTTCGTCCCCCACATAGAGAAAGCGGAACGGCTCGGGCTTGTTGGAAGCCGTGTGAAAGACGTTCCATTCGCTCCAGACCTGGCCGTCGCCCACCCGGTAGCAGTAGGTCGTGTTCGGTTCCAGGCCCTGGAATCGGGCGGCGTAGTGCGCGGCGGAGCGGCCGTCTCCCAGGTCGTCCTTCTCGCAGGTGGCACGCACCGTGCTGGCCGATGGTTCGAACTTTGGGTCGGCTGTGAATTTGGCGAACTGCGCCTGTGGCGACGCCGCGGCGATTTCAGTTCGCCAGGTCACTGCCTGGGTCCGCGCGGGATCGTCCGCCCAGGTGAGGACGATTCGCGTGGGGATCGCTCCCGGAACGGCCGTCGGAATCGGCTCTGCCGAGCCGCGGTTGCCAAGCGAAAGAAGAAAGGGACCGGGCGCCCATTGCGCGAATTGCCTGCGAGTGAATTTCAGCATGACGATCCTTCGAAACCTAGAATTCGGCGCGCAGCATAAACTCCACGCGTCGTGGGGCGCCCGTGCCGGTGGCGCCGGTGTTCAGAACACTCGTGATCCGTCCGAAACTGGCGGAGGACGAGTTGCCGGACGGGTTTCCCCATTGCGGGTTGTTTAGGAGGTTGAACGCGGAGGCGCGAAAGTTCAGACCCAGCTTCTCGGTCGCGCGGAAGCGCTTCTGCAGGCCGGTATCGAATTCATAATTGCGCGGGCCACTGGCGATGTAGCGTCCCAAATTGCCCCAGACCCCGGACAACGGAGTGGAGAAAGCCGCGGGGTTGAACCACACATTCGGAATGCTCCGGTTGGCGGCGTAGATCGGAACGCCGGGTACCAGGTTCGGCCGCTGCCCGGATGTATTGCCGTCCGGCAGGGCCGCGGCTTTGCGCGAGATCGTGACGTTTACCGGGGTTCCGGTCCGCGCTGTCGCCAGACCCGAGAGCGACCAGCCACCGAGAATCTTGGACGCCACGCCGCTGGTAAGGTACTGCTTGCCATGTCCGAAGGGCAACTGCCAAACACCGTTGGTGGTCATGGTCTGGCGCACATCGGCTGGGGAGTTGCTGCGATCGCAAGCGCGGCACGCCATGTCCTGAAAACCTACCGATGTGCCCGAGCCGGTGGATGCGTCAACGATGCCATGCGACCACATGTAGTTCATCTGGAAAAGCAACCCCTGGACGAATCGGCGCTGGATGGAAGCTTGCATGGCATTGAAGTTGTTATTGCCGTCGTTGGCCTTCAGGCCGAACGAGCCGAAGGCGGACAAGGTGCGCTTACCCGTGGCGGGATTGATCAGGTTCACGGTATATTTGTCGAATAAGTGGTGGCCTTGGCTGCCCACATAGCCCACCTGAGCGACGAAGCCGTGCCCCACCTCCTGCTGCGCCACGAAGTCCCAATTGTTGTAAGAGAGGTCCTTGCGGTGGCGGTCGATGGCCTTGGGGCTGAAGAGTTGATTCTTGGGATCGAGAAACGCCACCAGAGGATACGACAAGGCGGGAAAATCGGTATTGGCGAGCGAGTAGCGCGGCACGGCGCTTTCCGCCGGATCGCTGAAGTCGTCGTTCTGATTGCCGCCATAGTAAATGCCGAAACCGCTACGAATGGTGGTCTTGCCGTGAAGCGCACGGGGCGCCCAGGCCATGCCAATTCGCGGACCGAAGTCCTTGGGGTTGGGACTGTAGTAGGGCGTGCCCTTGGGGCAGAAGCCGCCGCAGCCCAAGATATCGACCACCGCCGAACGGTTCAGAATCTCGTGGGCTACCGAATAGTATTCGTAACGCAACCCCAGGTTCAGAGTAAGTTGCGAGTTCACTTTGAAATCGTCCTGGAAGTAGCCCATGGCAAACGTGCGCCGGTTGCCGACCACGCCCTCGCCCTGCAGGTAAGTCGCCGATGCGGCCGCGTTATTGATGAAGTCGGTTGGCGAGGCATAGCTTACCGACTCGGTGGTCAGTGTGTTGCCGGAGTTATTCAGACGGATGCGGCGGATCTCCACGCCCGCCTTCAGGGTGTGGCGTCCGCGCACCATGGTGAGGTTGTCGATGTAGGAGAACGTGGTGCCGACCTCGGTGTCGAGCGAGGTGCCGCTGACGCCATCGAAGGAAGAAACGCTGAGCGACACCGGCGACGTGCCGTATCCCCAGTTGTGATAGTTGGCGCGGTTCAATCCGAACTTGGCCTCATCGATGGTGGTGGGCGAGAAGATGTGCTGAAGCTGCAGTACAACATTGGTGGGGATGTGGGGGATCACGTTGTGGCTGCCCAGAGCGTCGGTGGGGTTGTCGATGTAGGCGTCATCGATGTTGTAGCGCACGTAGGACGTGGTGCTGTCCGAGAAGCGGTAGTCGAAGCGGAACATGCCGGCATCTTCGCGGACGGTGTCGGTGGCCACATTAGTAACCTGGTCGGTGATGCTGTCGAGGTGCACCGTTCCCGTGGGGTAGGCATTCACGATGGGGGCGAGCGCGGGGGACTTGGCCAACACCTGGGCGCGAAACGCGGCATTGGGCACAACGTTGATCAGGGTCTCGCCAAGGCTCTGGCGCAATCCTTCATAGTTGGCATAGTAGAAAGCTTTGTCCTTGATCAAGGCGCCGCCGAAGCTGGCGCCGAATTGATTCAGCGTAAACGACGGGAGCGTCGAGCCGTCGAAGGGCGAACGGGCATCCAGTTTGTCGTTGCGCACCGCGTAGAAGGTGCTGCCGTGGTAGGCGTTACCGCCGGCTTTCGACACCACGCTGATTTGCGCACCGCCGGCGGCTCCGGTTTCGGCGGTATAGACGGCGGTGCTGACACGGAACTCGGCGATGGCGTCGAGCGCGATGTTCAAGCGGGTGTCGGCCTTCTGCGTTTGTTCCTGAACGCCGCTGGTATCGATGCCGTCGAAGACAAAGTTGCTGTCGTCGAGCGAATGGCCGTTGAACTGGATGCTTCGCTGCGCGCCGTCGCCGAAGTTGACCGCACCGGGGGCGAGCAGCATGAGGCTGGCCCAGTTCCGTCCACTGACGGGAATCTCCTTGATCTGCTCGGCTTCCACCAGGCCACCGACTTCGGCGGAGGTGCGATTGAGCGTTTGCACCTCGGCGACTACCGCGACGGTATCGGAGTTAGCGCCCACCTGCAGTTTGGCGTCGATGGTTCGCGGCTGTCCGACGGCCAGTTCCACGCCTTTGAACTCGACAGGCTTGAAGCCTTCCTTGAAGAACGTAACGGTGTAACTGCCGATCGGCAGACCCGGGATCTGGTAAGTTCCGCTCGTTCCCGTAACGGTAATGCGTCGAAAGCCGGTCTCGGCCGATAGGGTCTCCACTCTGGCGCCTTGAACTACAGCGCCGCTCGTGTCCGTAACCGTACCGCTCAGAGATGCGTGATCCACCTGCGCCATAAGTGGCACGCAGGCAAGGACAGCAAGCGCAAGGCTTCGTACGCGTTGGTTCATAGGGGATGGCTCCAAAGGACAATTCCAGATACAAGGATTCTGAACTACTCAGATGACTAGGGAATGAAGGAAGCCCCACAATCTGGTTACGAGTTGCGGCTAACTGCGAGGGGATTTGTGTGGCAAGACGGTATCCGGCCCACGTAAGGCATCCTGCTTGCCCCGATAGATGCTGTACAAGCGAAGTTACCGGGAGCCCGCGCCTCCCGCGATTTCCCGCGACCTCAGCCCTTGCACTGGATGGGACAGCAACCTCTCCGCGGCTGCAAGAAAGCGGACTGTATGCGGCAGTTGCGCGTGCAACTCGAATGCCGCCTCATCCACCCACTCGGAATGAATCGTGAAAACGCGGGGCTCGCGGAGCGACTCATACGCGCGAATCGCCACGCAACCCGGCTCGGCCAGGGTAGGCTCGACCACCCGTGCCAGTTCCTCACGAAACCCGGCCTCGCTTCCGGAAACGGGTTCCAATCGGACGAAGAAGTGAACGGACAAGTGGTGCCTCCTGGGAATCAAGGATGCCGGTGGCGTCGCCATGGATGCCGGTTTCAGTGGTCGGCACGAATCGAACGATCGTAGATCGGGTCCAGGTCGCTCATGGTACGCTCGATTTCGAACCGACGCCGGGAGCCGCACGCCCAAGCCGCCGATTGGCTGAGATTATCATTGATTTTCGAGCCGTTAGCGAATATAGTTTGAAGCGACAACAAAACTGGACGTTTATGACCGACCTTGGGAAGTGCCTCATGGCCTGCGTTCCGGCACCGCCTCCCGTGGCACAGCCGACGCCGCTGTACCAAGACCCGTCGGTGGACCAACGGCCCCCGTTCACCGATTACCGAAGGAAGGGAAGGACTTACCGGTTCTTCACCGGCGAGCCGCTTTACCCCTTCGGGTATGGACTGAGCTACACTACTTTTGCGTGCCGGAACCTCAGCTTGCCGGCGCGGGCGAAGGCCGAAACGGCGAAAGTCGCCCAAAAAGTCCGGAATACCGCAAGCGGGACCGGGGAAGAGTTGGTGCATCTTTATCGGCGGGCCTCTGGCGGCGTGGGGCCGGCGCCGCTGCGGTGGCTCGCGGAATTCGAGCGTGCTGGCGAACGGCCGGCGGACTGTACAGCCGGGAACGTTCGAGACCCCGGTGGGCGGAAAGCGGCCTGGCGGATTGGAAGCGGCGACCACTCAAGTGGTTACCGGGAAGGTGCAAATCGCCGGCGAGCCGAAGGAGTTGAATTGAGTCCGCAGGGTGGTGACCAATAGGATGCAATTCGTGAGCGGTAAGCGCACCCGGGGCGCTTCAAGCGAGGTCGTTCGCGAGATCAACCGGCGCATCGTTTTGAATCTGGTTCGAACCCGGCAACCGATTTCGCGGGCGGACCTGGCGCGGGTCTCGGGTTTGCAGCGCAGCACGATTTCCCTGATCGTGGAACAGTTGATCAAGGGATCCTGGGTATTGGAAGGCCCCACGGGACGTCTTCCGCGCGGCCGTCGGCCGACGTTTCTACGGCTGAACGACGAGCGCGTGATCATCGGGGTGGACATTCGTCCTACGCAGATCACGGTGGCGCTGGCGGACGCCAACGGCAAGTTCGCGTCGCAGGAATCGATGGTCACGCCGGCCGACCCGCAGGTCGCGCTGAACGCGCTCATCGACACCATCCAGCGCATCAAGCGATCGTGCCGCGGCAAGATGATCGAAGGCGTGGGCATCAGTCTGCCGGGGCGCTTCGACCACCGGTCGGACCGGCTGGTGTTCGCTCCCAACCTCAAATGGCGCGAAATCGACCTGCGCACTCCCATCGTGAAAGAGACCGGGCTGGAAGTGGAGATGGAGAACGCCGCGGCGGCCTGCGTGCTGGCGGAGGTTTGGTTCGAGCGCGCGGAACCATGCCGCGACCTGGTGGTGGTGACCGTTTCGGAGGGCATCGGCACGGGCGTGCTGACGAATGGCCAACTGATGCGCGGAACGAATGGGATGGCCGGCGAGTTCGGGCATGTGGCGCTCGATCCGGACGGGCCGCTTTGCGGTTGCGGAAACCGGGGTTGCTGGGAAGTTTTCGCGTCCAACCGGGCGGCGCTGCGCTACTACTTCGAATCGGGGCCGGAGCCGGACGGCCTGACTTTCGCCGACCTGCTCAGCCGCGCGGAACACGGCGACACGAACGCCGCCAAGGCGCTGGAAAAGATGGCGCACTACCTGGGCCGGGGCATGCGGATGATTGTGGCGGGACTGGCGCCGGAGCGGATCGTGGTGGTCGGCGACCTGACACGGTCGTGGCACCGCTTCGCCAGTACCATCGAGGCCCAGATTCGGGAGCATGTCTTGCCAGGCGGCACTGCCCCACAGTTGGTTCCGGCATACGAAGACGGCATGGCGCGCCTGCGGGGCACCGTGGCGCTGGTGCTGCAGAAGCACTTCCACTCGCCGGCGATGTAGGGGCGCCAGTCCGCTCCGTCCGGTGCGAAGGACGGGCAGAAGTGTCCCCCTCTCCGTGCCGATATTTCGGCAATAGCCACGGCACACGAGATTTCGGCGGCTCTATCTTATTGAATTGATTCAATTCCACCATGGCATGGAGCGTGCGGGAAGAACCAACCGGGTATGCTCAAAATCACGCTCCATGACACCGCCGGTGAATTTCGACTTCGGTTGGAAGGCAAAGTGGCGGGGCTTTGGGTGCAAGAGTTGAGTCAATGTTGGCAAACGGCTGCATCGACCACAGTGGGACGGAAGACCGTCGTTGACCTCCGGGAAGTGGACTTCGTAGATGAAGGAGGAGTGGCGCTGCTGTGCCAAATGCGCCGGGCCGGAGTGAAGTTCCTGACGGCCACGCCATTGCTCCGGGACATCGTCACGCGTTGTGGTACGGTTGAAGATAAGGCGGCTTCCGGCGACCATGTCCTCGCTTCTTCCAAAAAGCTCGGATCGGACCCGCGTCCGCTATGAAGCGCTGCTCGAAGTAGCCGAATCCATCGCGGCCCATCGCCAGCTTTCCACCCTGATCGCGGAACTCAATCGGTGTCTCAAGCGGTTGGTATCGTTCGACTTCATCGGATTGACGCTGCTCGACACCAAGGAACGGGTGGTGCGTCTGCACGTTCTCGAAACCGAACGTCCGGTGGACCTGTCGGATCATCCTGTGTTGGGGTATGAGGACGGGCCCACAGTGGAGACACTGGACACGCGGCAACCGTACTATGTCCCAAATCTGGAGGCGGAGTTGCGGTATCCGCTGCTGCGCGAGTTGCTGGGCCGGCACGGGATAGAGTCGTTCTGCGTCTTGCCGCTATTCACGGCGCAACGCGACCTGGGCGGATTGAGTTTCGGCTCGCTGCATAAAGACGCCTGCTCGCCCGACGACATCGAGTTCATGCAGCACGTGGCGCGGCAGGTGGCTGTGGCCGTGGACAACGCCTTGAACTCCGAAGCCGCGGTGGCCTACGAGGAACAACTGGCGCGCGAACGCGACCGACTGCGCACACTCCTCGAGATCAACAACGCTGTCGTTAGCTGCCTCGACAGCAAACAACTCTTCCAGGCGATCGCGGCGGCGCTGCGGCGCACCTTCGGGCAGGACTTTGCCAGCTTGATGATCTACGACCCTGAGGCCAAGGTCCTGAGGCTACAGGTATTGGACTTCCCCGAAGGACTGGGCGCCATTCGCGAGGATGCGGTGGTACCGCTAGAGGGGCCGGCGGGGGTGGTGTTTCGCACGCGGGAGGCGCGGAAGTTCACCCCGGAGGAAATCCACGCCATTTCGGCGATTGCCGGCGAGGTGTTCGCCCAGGAGGGGCTACGGTCGCTGTGCATCGCTCCGCTGATCGCGCCCAATAGCGTTCTGGGCACGCTCAACCTCGGGTCGCGCGTGGACAACTTCTTCAGCGACGGGGACTTGCAATACCTCTCGCAGGCGGCCGGGCAGGTGGCGATCGCGCTGGATAACGCCTTATCGTACGAACGCATCGCCGAGTTGAACGAGCGCCTGTCGGAGGAAAAAGTCTACCTGGAGGACGAAATCCGCACGGACAACCGGTTCGAGGAAATCGTGGGTCAGAGCCGTGCCCTCAACGCCATTCTGCGGCAGGTGGAAACCGTGGCGCCGACCGATTCCACGGTGCTGATCTACGGCGAAACCGGCACCGGGAAGGAATTGATGGCGCGGGCGATCCACCAGTTGAGTTCGCGGCGTCAGGGAACCTTCGTCAAATTGAACTGCGCGGCGATTCCCACCGGGCTGCTGGAAAGCGAGATGTTCGGGCACGAAAAGGGCGCGTTCACCGGAGCCATCGCGCAACGCATCGGGCGATTCGAACTGGCGCACCGCGGCACCATGTTCCTCGACGAAGTCGGCGAAATTCCGCTGGAGTTGCAGACCAAACTGCTGCGCGTGCTGCAGGAGCGCGAGTTCGAGCGCCTGGGCAGTTCGCACACCCTGCGCACCGACGCGCGCCTGGTGGCCGCCACCAATCGCGACCTGACGGAGATGGTAGAGGAGCGGCAATTCCGCGCCGACCTGTACTACCGGCTCAACGTCTTCCCCATCACCGTGCCTCCGCTGCGCGACCGCCGCGAAGACATTCCGCTGCTGGTGCGGTACTTCGTGCAGCAGTATGCACGGCGGATGAACCGGCGGATCACGTCGATCCCCTCGGAGACGCTGCAGGCCCTGACGCGCTATCACTGGCCAGGAAACATTCGGGAACTGCAGAACTTCATCGAGCGCGCCGTGATCCTATCGCCAGGGAGTTCGCTGGAGGCCCCGGTGCGCGAGTTGAAGCGGGTGGCGCCGAAAACGCAGCCGGCGGCGGCTGTGGCGGTGACCCTGGCGGATGCGGAGAAGGACGCGATTCTGCGGGCGCTGGAGGAATCCGGCGGACGGGTCGGCGGGGAGCAGGGCGCCGCGGCCAGGCTGGGAATGAAGCGGACCACGCTGCAGGCGAAGATGCGGAAGTTGGGGATTGGCAGCGGACGAGGATAGGGGTTCCGGCGGAAGGTCGCCGTCTCCGACAGGTACCGCCTCAGTCCCCTTCGGATTCCTGTCCTTCCGTCCAACGACAACTAGCCGGATCGCGGGAGAACGCAGTTTCCGGTCGCATCGAGTGCCGGAAGCCTCCGGCGCTCCCGCGATACGCCTTCGCCGCTCTACCTGCCGGACCGCATTCGCCGCTCTACCTCCATCCGCCGTTGTCCGAACGCCCTCACCGGGTTCTGTCGATGCGTTCGAATCCTCCACGCGGAGCCGGGTTTTCAAGACCGTGGCAATCCCCTACCAGATCACGCGCACGGGGTAAGGCTCAAATGCCCGATCCGATGTGACGATCGCAAGTCCGCCCATGAGCGCCTGCGCGATCAGCATGCGGTCGAAGGGATCTTTGTGGAATAGTTGGAGTTTCTCAGCCGCAAGCGCGTCCGTTTCCGTGAGGGAAAGGCTCGCAATTCCTGAGTCCTCGCGAACCGCCGGGATCAGGGTCGAGGGATGCGAGGGCAAGGATATTCCTCCCAGTGCGTACCTGCGGGCGATCTCCCAGACTGACACCGCACTGAGGTAAACCTCGTTTGCGGGGTCCAGAATATGGGCACGCGCAGTCGGGGAAAGGTGAGGCGAATCCGCCTGAAACCAGAGGAAAGCGCACGTATCGAGGAGCAGTTTCAAGCCGGACCAACGGGGGGAAAGACCGGCGCGCCGTCAAACTCCGCAAGTTCCTCGACGGTCATTGGTGCGAAGGCATCGGGCTCCCAGTGTACGCGGCCCTTTAGCAAGCCGGCCACGCGGGCCGGATGAGCGGGCGGGGTTTGAATGGCACGGAGTTCGGCGACTGGTTGATTGTGCCGGCAGACGACCACCACGTCACCACTTTCGACTTGATCGAGATAACGCGAGAGGTGGGTCTTGGCCTCCTGAATGTTGACTTTGATCATGCTTTGGTTCCAGTTTAGCAAAAATCAGGTCAGGAGTCTGGTCCGGAAATGAACTTGGATGTAGCCTGACCGACTGCTGTGGCCCGAATCTCCATCACGCTGTTTGTGAATGTGCCAAGCCACGCTTCGGCCGCATCGTCTACTCGGAGATTGGGCGGCTTAGGCGTCCTTCGACGATCACTCCCGTGAAGTCCCGCCCCGGCGCTCCCGCTCCGTCACTCCACGATGCTGTGCGAGCCCGCCCCCACCCCGCGATATAATTGAAGGCGCAGCACCAGCAGACGAAAGACCGCCTTCAGGAGACATCGTGGGACCGACCAATCGTCCATCGCCGGCACGTGGGGGATCGCTATCGATGGCCGCGCGTAGCGCCGACCGGTACTTTGAGCTGAAATCCGAGATCCACCGCAAACTCATCGGCGTGCTCAACCTGGAGCGGGTTTCCTCCATTCCCAAGGACCGCCTGCGCGCCGAAATCGGCCGCGTCGTGGAACGCCTGCTCGACGACGAGCGCGTGCCCATGACTACCGCCGAGCAGAGCAAAATCGTCGAAGAGGTGCTCGACGAGGTGCTTGGCCTGGGGCCGCTCGAAACGCTGCTCAAAGAGCCTAGCATCAGCGATATTCTGGTCAATCGCTATAACAAGGTATTCATCGAACGCAACGGCAAGCTCTCGGAATCGTCGGTGCGTTTCAAAGACGACGGGCACCTGCTCCACATCATCGAAAAGATCGTCTCCCAGGTGGGCCGCCGCATCGACGAAGCGCAGCCCATCGTGGATGCCCGCCTGCAGGACGGGTCGCGCGTCAACGCCATCATTCCTCCGCTGGCTCTCGATGGGCCGTGCCTCAGCATCCGCCGTTTCGGCCGCCACGTCATCACCCAGGAGGAGATGCTGCAGTACAAGACGCTCACTCCCGGGATGCTGCGATTGCTGGCCGCGTGCGTTGCGTCCAAGGCCACCGTGCTGATCTCGGGCGGAACCGGCTCAGGGAAGACCACCATGCTCAACGCGCTCTCGCGCTTCATTCCCGAGGAAGAGCGCATCGTCACCATCGAGGATACGGCCGAGTTGCAGCTCCAGCAGCGCCACGTGGTGAAGTTCGAAACCCGCCCGCCCAACCTGAATAAGGAAGGCGGCATCAATCAGCGCATCCTGCTGCGCACCGCGTTGCGCATGCGCCCCGACCGCATCATCGTGGGTGAGTGCCGCGGCGCCGAAGCGCTCGACATGTTGCAGGCCATGAACACCGGCGTCGAGGGGTCCATGAGCACGGTACACGCCAACACCGCGCGCGACGCCTTTTCGCGCCTGGAAACCATGGTGATGATGGCCGACCTGGAAATTCCCACGCGCGTGATTCTGCAGCAACTGGCCAGCGCCATCCGCCTGGTGGTGCAAGTGTCGCGCCTGCAGGACGGCACCCGCAAGATCGTCAGCATCTCGGAAGTCCTGGGAGTGAAGGACGACCAGGTGCAATTGCAGGAGATCTTCACGTTCGAACGCATGGGCGTGACCGACGCCGGCAAAGTGCAGGGGCGTTTCCGCGCCACCGGCACGTCGCCCAAAATTCTGGAGCGGCTGCGCATCAGCGGCATCCAGCTTCCGCCGGCGATTTTCGAAGAAGTGGTCGATGTAAACCTGTGAGCCAGCCAAAGTCCCCCATCCGCACCGACGTTGTTTTCCGTACGCCGTGGTTAGATGTGCTTGCCAAGACTATGGACGACGGCGACGAGCCTTACTATTCGTTGCGTCTCTCCGACTACGTGGCCATTCTGGCGGTGACCGCCGACCAGCGCGTACTGTGCGTGCGCCAGTACCGGCCGGCCGTGGAACGGTACACGCTCGAGCTTCCCAGCGGCCTGATCGACCCCGGCGAGAGCCCCGGAGAAACCGCCCTCCGCGAGTTGCTGGAAGAGACCGGATACCAGGCCGCAACGGTCGAAGTGCTGGGGCCCATGCTTCCCGACACCGGCCGGCTGGGGAACCGGATCTGGGCCTGCGTAGCGGACGGCCTGCAGCGTGTGGATGGCCGCGAGCCCGAAGCTGGCCTCGAAGTGGTCTCGTTTCCCGTGCCGGAATTCATGAGCGCCATCGTCGATGGCCGGTTCGATCATGCCCTGCACGTGGCCGTCATCCTGATGGCGCAGCTTCGCGGGAAATTCCCCACGGCGCCGCGCGGGTAAGAGCTTGCGCCGCCGGCCCCTACTGCCCGGCCCGCGTATCCAGCAGCGGGATCTTCTGCTTCTCGGCTAGCCGATTCAGAGTAAGCAGATCCTGACTCAGAATTCCGTCCCACTTAGCCAGTTGCTCCTCGATCTTCTTACTCAGCATCTCGAAGGTCTCCACCTGCCCCTGCGTCGGCGCGGCGTCACCCGCATCCACCGCAAAGCTCAGATAGGTGAGTTGCTCATCCAGCATGGTCGGAAAGTTGAGATCGCCCTCGGTGCTCTTGATCTTGGTCTGCACCAGTTGCTCTTCGAGCGCGGTCAGTTTCTTGACTAACTCCTCGGCGCCGGAACGCAACGGCTCCCATGCAGCCACGCCCGTGTACTTCTTGTTCATCGCCTGCACTTCGGCCCTTAAGTCGCGCAACTGGTTGATGGTCCGGTGCGCCACCGTCAGGCGGCGGCCGATCTTCTGTTCCAGGTCGAACTGTTTGTCGAGGTCTTCGCGAGATACCGTCACCCGCGGATCCATGGTCAACTCCAGCGGGACGGTCTGGCTTTTGCCCGCCACGGTCAACTTCACCTGGTAGGTCCCGGGCAGCGCGAATGTTCCCTTGGGCGCCGTCTCGCCCTCGTAGAACGCGCCCGGAATCTTCACCGGATCTTCGTAGCGCAGGTTCCAGGCGAAGCGGTTCAGACCTGCCTCGGCGGGCAGCGTCTCGCTCAGTTTTTGGACATCGGGCCACTCGCCGGGACCTTCCACTTCGGCCTTCTTCACGCTGGAATACGTCTTCAGCAGATTGCCTTTGGCGTCGGAAATCTCAATCTTGACCTCATCTTTCGGAGCGGTCTTCAGGTAGTAGGAAAACATCGCGCCGGCCGGCGGATTCTCGCCGACGGGTTGGCGCTTGTTCACCTCATCCGGAAAGCGAACGCGCGCCGTCGTCCGCGGCTGAAGCAATACCGCGTCGCGTTCGGCGGTCTGCGCGGTCCACTGGCGCAGCGGGCCGAGATCGTCCAAAACCCAGAAAGACCGGCCGTGCGTCGCCACCACCAGGTCGTCATTCTTGACGATCAGGTCGTGTACCGGCGACGAGGGGAGATTCAGTTGCAGCGTCTCCCAGTGCGCGCCGCCGTCCAGCGAGGCCCACACACCGAGCTCCGTGCCGGCATAGAGCAGCCCCTTGCGCTTGGGATCTTCGCGCACCGCGTGGACGTAGGCGCCGTCGGGAATGCCGTCGGCGATCTTCGTCCAGGTCGTGCCGTAGTCGGTGGTTTTGTAGATGTACGCGCGGAAATCGTCGAGCTTGTGCCGGTCCACCGCGGCGTATGCCGTCCCGCCATCGTGCGGCGAGGCGTCGATCAGGCTGATCATGCTCCACTCCGGCAGATCCTTGGGCGTCACGTCGTCCCAACTCTTGCCGCCGTTGCGCGTGACGTGGATCAGGCCATCGTCGCTGCCGGCCCACAGCACGCCCTTCTCCACGGGCGATTCGGCCAGCGTGAAAATGGTGTCATAGTATTCCACGCTGGTGTTGTCCTTGGTGATGGGGCCGCCCGAAGCCACCTGCTTGGATTTGTCGTTGCGCGTCAGGTCGCGGCTGATGATGGTCCAGCTCTTGCCCTGGTCGGCACTCTTGAAGACCACTTCGCCGGCGGTATAGATCACACCGGGGTCGTGCGGCGAGAAGAGAATCGGCTCGGTCCACTGGAAGCGGTGCGGAAAATCGCCGACGCCGTGGCCCGCCGTATTGATGGGCATGGGCGAGATATCGTAGGCCTGTTCGCTGCGCTTGTCGAAACGCGTCACGCCCTGGCCGGCGGCGTAGAGGACCAGGTCGTTGCGGGGATCGGGTGCCAGGTAGGCGCTTTCGCCGCCGGCCACCTCGTACCAGTTCCGCATGGTGATCACCCCTGTGTCGCTCCAGTTGGCGATGGCAACGGAAGTGTTATCCTGCTGCGCGCCGTAGACGTAATATGGAAAGCGATTGTCGGCCGCAACGTGGTAGAACTGCGCCGTGGGCTGATTGTTCTCGGTGCTCCAGTTCTTGCCGCCATCGATGCTGATGGCCGCGCCGCCGTCGTCCCCATTGATCATGCGCAGCGGATTGGCCGGGTCGATCCACAGTCCGTGGTGGTCGCCGTGAGGCGCGGGCAGCAGGGTGAACGTCTTGCCGGCGTCGGTAGAACGGAACATCCCGGTGTTGAGCGCATAGACCGCGTCGGCATTTTTCGGGTCGGCGAAGATGTGGCTGAAATACCAGGCGCGTTGGCGATACTTCTGGTCGTCGTTGACCAACTCCCACTTTTCGCCGCCATCGTCGGAGCGGAACAGACCGCCCTTATCGGCCTCGATCATGGCGTAGATGCGATTCGAATCGGCTGCGGAAACCGCGACGGTGATGCGGCCCAGCAGGCCCTCGGGCAGCCCGTTGCCCTGAAGACGGGTCCAGGTGGCGCCGCCGTCGGAGGAACGGTAGAGACCGCTTCCCGGTCCGCCGCTTTCAAATACCCACGGCTGGCGCAGGGCCTGGTACATCGAGGCGAAGAGAATGCCGGGGTTGTTCGGGTCGAACTCCACGTCGATCCCGCCGGTCTTGTCGTCCACGTACAGCATCTTGTTCCACGTCTTGCCGCCATCGGTGGTGCGGAAGATGCCGCGTTCCGTATTGGCGCCGAACGCGTGGCCCATGGCCGCCACGAAGACCGTGTCGGGATTGCGTGGATCGACGATCACCCGGCCGATGTGCCGCGAATCCCGCAGGCCGACGTTCTTCCACGTCTTACCGGCATCGGTGGATTTGTAAACGCCGTCTCCGTACGAGATGTCGCCACGCAGACACGCCTCGCCGGTGCCGACGTAGATAATGTTGGGGTCGGACGGCGCCACCGCAATGGCTCCAATCGAAGATATCGGCTGCTTGTCGAACAGCGGCTTCCAGTTGGCGCCGCCATCGGTGGTCTTCCACACGCCGCCGGCGACGCCACCGAAATAGTACGTGTTGGGGTCGCCGGGAATTCCGGCGACGGCCAGCACACGGCCCCCGCGGAAGGGACCGATGAGGCGGTACTGCAGTCCTTTCCAAAGCTTCTCGGTCTGCGGAAACGCGACCGACGCCAGAAGCGCCGCTAGCAAGGCTATCCGGATGCGCATGGAGTTATTTCACCTCGCCCTTTGGCAATGAGCTGGACATCCACTCGCGAACATCGTGCTTCAGCTTGGCGTGCGAATCGCTATCGATATACAACATGTGACCCGACTGGTAAAAGTTCCAGGAAATGTTCTTGTGCATCTCGGCGTTCAGGCCCATGTGGTTGAAGGTATATTCCACCGCGTAGTAAGGGGTCGCCAGGTCGTAGTAAGCCGCGGCGATCATCACCTTCATATAGGGGTTCTTGGTCATGGCGTTGCGCAGCATGCTGGTGGTGTCGCCGAAACCGTTCTGTACGCCGAAGTCCCAGGGCTGAATCCCGCCGCTCGGATAATAGTAGAGGTCGGTCTTGTAACCCAAGTCGTTGCGGATGTAGTTGGTGAAAGCAGCCGTAAATGGCGGCGCGATGAGCGTACCCGAGGGATCGAATTCGCTGGTCTCTCCGGTGTTCAAGGGCGACGGCCCGGTTAGCCGCCCATCGTACCGTCCGATGGTTTCGTGCTTGTCGCGCAACAGTTGGCGCGTGAAATGCGAAACGTCCCAGCGCAAGTTACTCTCGTCGATGTAATGCGCGTCCAGCCCGCAGTAGCGCACCAGTTTGTCGATCACCGCCTTGCGCTCCGCCGCCGGCAACTCGTCGCCTTTGGCCAGCGCCGAGGCATATTCGCCCTGGGCAAAGCCTTCCACTTCCTTGAGGAACAGCTTCAGATCCTTGCGCTGCAGGTCGGCGGGAACCTTCTTGTGATACCAGGCGTCGGCGGCATAAGTGGGCAGTTCCAGTTGATTTACCAGGTCGTCGCTACGGCTCCAGATGGTCTCCAGGTTGAGCGTTGTGCCGATCAGGACGATCCCGTTGAAGGCGATTCCGCGGTCGATCAGGTAGCCCGCCAGACCCGCGGCGCGGAACGTTCCGTAACTTTCGCCGGCGATGAACAGCGGCGACAGTTCGCGGCTGTTGCGGGTGACATACATGCGGATGAACTCGCCTACCGATTGAATGTCGCCCTGCACCCCGTTCATGCGGCGCGCGATCTCGACGGTCTTGGCGCGGCTATAGCCTGTACCTACGGGATCGATGAACACCAGGTCGGTCTGGTCGAGCCAGGTCTGCTGATTATCGACGATCTCGTACGGCGGAGGCGGCATGCTGCCGTTGGGTAGCAACTTAGGACTGCGCGGTCCCATGCCTCCCATGTGAACCCAGATCGATGCCGAGCCCGGTCCGCCGTTGAAGCAGAACGTCAACGGCCGTTTGGCCGCATCGGCGGCCCCATCCAGGGTGTACGCCATATCGAAGATGTGGGCTTCGGTTTCGCCCGACGCATCCTTCAGCGGCATCTGCGCGACCGTGGCCGTATAGTTGATGGGCTTGCCATCCAGCGTGATGGAATGTTTGGTGACCACCGGCGTCTCATCGACATCGCCGCCGACAGCCGGTCCCGGACCCGCCACTCCACCCCGTCCGCTTCGGCCTCCCGGAGTCTGAGCCGGAGGCGCCGGCGTGGTGGCCGGTGGCGTAGTCTGCTGCGTCGCGGCGCGGCCCTGGGCGTGAGCGGGAGGTGCTGGAACCGCCAGCAACAGGAGCGCCAGCGGGGCGATCGTTATGGCTTGGGTCTTGAAACGGAATTCGGACATAGCGTCAATGATACCCGACCCGGACCCGCGATTGCGAACAAGCGGCCCGAGCGTAGAGGGACCATCACGCTCGTCGGCTTCCGCCACCGTGAGAGACCGGGAGTATGGCGAACGCGGTGCCCGCTCGGGCCGCTTGTTCACATTCGCGGGTCACGGTTCCACGCGGCCCGACCTCGATGAAGATACTGGATAACGGCGCACAAAAAAAGGGCCGGTCTCCCTTTCGGAAGGCCGGCCCTTGGGGATTCGATTCGGACTAGAAGTACAGCTTCAGACCAAACTGAATGTACCGGGGGTTCCCGGCCTGATACAGGTCGCCGAAGCCGAGGTTGTAAGCGGTACGGAGTTGGTAGTTCTTATAACCGCTCAAAGTGGTGATGTCATACGTAGTGGCCGCGTTGCCGAAGAAGTTGCTGGGCAGGCGGGTGGCGTAAAAGTTGGCCGGAAGAGCGCCGCTGGTCGAACCGATTCGCTGTCCGTTCACCATGGCGACGATATTGTTATAGATGGCCGCGCCGGCCGTAGTGCTGTACAACGGTTGACCGTTGGCCGTGGCCCAGGTATTGTAGGCGGCGGTCGTCAGAGTCGTGGTACTGGGCGCACCCATGTAATCGGCGCCCCCGGCGTTGTTCGGGTAGACCATGAATACCGGGTGGTTGAACACGTTCAGAGCGTCCACGCGGATTTGCAGCACGCGCTTAGCGCTCTCGCCCAGCCGGAAGTTCTTCTGGATGTTGGCGTCCGTGTAGCGGTCCCAAGGGCCGCGGGCGCCATCCTCGGTACGGGGCGCGGTGCCAAGTGCTCCGAGCGCCGGCCGCTGGAAGGCCGAGGGGTTCAGATACGGCTGGCAGCCCGTGCCGATCGGGCAGTGTCTGTCGTAGAGCGGGTTCAGTAGCGGCACACCATAGGCCGCGTCCGGACGGGCGCTATGAGTCAGATCGCCAAGTTGGTTGGTGTCGGAAAGATAGATCATGTAGGGGAATCCGCTGTTGACGCGGACCAGGGTACTGACAATCCATCCGCCTACTACGTAATCCAGTGCCCTCGGCATACGGCCCAGGAACTGGCGGCCGCGGCCGAACGGAAGGTCGTAAATCACCGACCCGTGGATCACGTGCCGCTGGTCGAACGTCGATGTCGATCGATCGTTCGCCCGCGTCCCGCCGAATGCCACCTGGCCGCCGACTTGGCCGCCGACTGGCGTAAGAATGCCCTTGTCGCCGCCAGCGCTCGATCCGGTATCAATCGACTTCGCGTAGGTGTAATTGGCGATGAAGGTGAGGCCGCGGGTGGCCCGATGCGTCACGTTGACGTAGCCGGCGTGACGCACGCTGTTGCCGGAAGAGTCGTACCAGTTGTACAGGGACGACATGCCCAGGTACGGGCTGCCCAGAGAGCCGTTCTGGACCGTCAATACCTTACCGGTAAGCGGATTCACCCGGCCCAGCGGATCGTTGATGGTTGTGGTGGTGCTGACATTCTGGGCGATCTGGGCACTGAGCAGCGGAGAGTCTTTCGGGTTGATATCTTCCTGAGGCATGAACAAGTGAATGCCTTGAGCGCCCTGGTAAGCCACTTCCACGGTGGTGCTGCGGGTGGCCTGCCACGATAACGTCAGGTTCCAGTTGTTGGCATACGGCGTGTGATAGTCCTGCGAAACGGCGTATGCGCCGAGTTGCTGATAGTACAGGCTGCTGGCATAGGCCAAGCCGTTAGAAGGCGCGCCTGCCGTCCCGTAAATCTGCGTGGTGGGCGTGGCGGGCGTCAGGACGGGTGGATTCTCACCCAACCGCATGACCATAGTCGGATTCACGGTTGCCGACGTCGGTACGGTAGCGAACGTCGAGGTGGCGCCGAAATCGGGCTGAGGCAACTGCGTGAACCCGCCGATGGGCGAGTGCGACATGCCCCAACCGCCGCGGACCACTACGTGGCGGCTCTTCAGGACTTCGGGCTGCCAGGCAAACCCGATGCGGGGTTCGAAATCGAGGTACTGCGGAGGCGTCATGGAACGGGAGTTACTCCCCAGGCCGCTGAAAGCGAATGCCGGTTCCAGAGTCTTCGTAATCACTTCGCCGTCTTGCAGAGTCAGCGGCGTCGGCAGGGTGACGGTCTGCGCCAGATCGGTGCGGAAGACGCCCTGGTGATTGAACTTTTCAGTGCGAGGCATCTGGACGGTCCAGCGGACGCCCAGATTGACCGTCAGGTTCGATTTCACCTTCCAGTCGTCCTGGACGAAGGTGGCGCCGGTGTTCCACCGGTAGTAGTACGGCACGACGACATTGCGCATCGTGAAGTCGCCGCTCTGCACCGTGCCCAGCATGAAACTGGCCCACGGGCTGCCGCCGGTACCCGAGGAGGTAGCGGTGGAATCCGTCGGATAGTTGCTGAAGGTGTAAATGCCGCCGAACGCGCCGTAGAGCGGAATGACGTTCTGCAAAGCGTGGCTGCCGTCAAACCCGAATTTGAAGCTCATGGCTCCCACGTTCTTGTAGACGATATCGGTGATGCCGTAGCGATACTCCTTGTCGTCCACGTTGGTGGAACCGGCGCCGCCGAATCCGGTCGCGTTGCTGCTGCCGCCGCCCAGCGAACTGCCGGGGAACAGGGTATTGAAGGTGGGCAGGCCGCCATTGGTGATGTTGGGGAGGCCGAATGCGGTGTTCAGGTTCTGGCCGCCGCTTACGGGATCGTACGCAGGATCGACGGTCTGGCTGAAACGGCCGCGCGTGAAGTTCAAACGGATGTCGTTGAACAACGTGGCGTTGAAGGTGTGCGTATCCGCCATCATCGCCTGTTGGCCCCAGCTATACAGGGCGCCATTATTCGTGGGGCTGACGGGCGTGGCGGCGATCTTGACGATGGGCGTCGAAGTCCAACGGCCATAGATCCGGTTCTTGTTGCTGATGGCCTCGTCGATGCGCACGGTGTAGCGCTTCGTATTGGTCTTCAGCAGGCGCGGATCGTAGATATTGGAAACCGTGGCGTTGCTGTTGACGAAATAGGGACCGGCCGGAGCGATGTAAGTCTCGGCCTTGAGAGCCACGCTATCCAGCATCGACTGCGGGATGATGTTGCCCGGGAAGGGAGTGAATGCCGTCTGGCCCGACGCCAGGGTGGCCGGCTGGAACTGGTTGCCATTGACCACGTTGTACGTGTCGTAGATGTTGCTGTCTCCGGTCGAGGCGACGGCATTGGGCACAACGTTGGCAAACTGACTCACGACGCTGTTCGGCAGCCATCCGCTGGAGGTATTGGTGAGTCCGCTGAAATCTCCGTTACGCATGCCAGGCGTCGGCAGAGTGCCGTATTGATCCAGGTGATCGCGGCGATATTGCGGTTCGATGGCGGCGAACCAGAAGGTCTTGTTCTTGCCGTTGTAGATTTTGGGGATTATGACCGGACCGCCCCCAGCCAGCGAAAACTGGTTGTCCTTCAGTGTGGGCATAGACCGGTTGGTAGTTGACATGGTCCAGGGCGCGGCGGCCACGGCCGGGTTGCGGTTGTACCACAGCGCCGTACCGTGCAGCCCGTTGGTGCCCGATTTGGTGGTGGCGTTCATTACGCCCCCGCCGGTGAAACCGTATTCGGCGGACGGTACGGAAGTGGTGATCGTGAACTCCTGGACGGTCTCGGGGGTGAAACTAACGATCGTGCGGCCCAGGCTGACGCCGGTGTTGTTGGTTCCATCGGACATCAGCATGTTGCTCATGGGGCGGCCGCCACCAATTGTCAGGTTGCAGCCGGGACACGGCGTCACGCTGGTGAGAACCGGCTCTTCGCTGCCGGCATCGCCAGCGACATTGGGCAGCGTCAGAGCCAGGTCCATGACGCTTCGGTTGACGAGTGGCACGTCTTGAATTTGGCGCTCGTTCACGGTTTGCGCACTGGTGCCGCTTTCCGTATCGATCATTACGGCTTCGGCTTCCACCGTAATTTTGGTCTCCACAGACCCGGTCTCGAGCTTGATGGCGACACCTGCGTTCATTGAGGTATCGACCTTGACATTCTCAACGATCGACTTCTTGAACCCGGCGGCTTCCACTTGAATGTTGTAGAGCACGGGTTCCAGGTCGGCCAGGGCGAAAGCGCCGTTGGCGGCTGTAGTGGCCTTACGAATTTCATTTGTTCCGATGTTGGTTACGGTGATTTTGGCGCCCGCTATGGCGCCGCCGGTGGCATCGGTGACGGTTCCAACAATACTGCCGCGGTTGGTCTGCGCGAACAGAATTGCACTGGCAAACACGAATATCGCGACTAGGCGATGCATGACTAAACCTCCCAATTTGACGTACCCCTATTGCGTGGTCCATTATCCTCGCTTTTCAGCTCCATCCCAAGGACATTCCGCAGCCGGCCCGCATGTTTCGCCAGCGCAAACGGATTCTGCACCCTCTGGTGTCATCTATGTGCTTTTGTATGAGTATTATAGATCTGAATATGCGGATCTGGTCCCGCCGCCGCAATGTGGAATTTTTGGACTGTTTGTTCCATATAGAGAAACAAACGACGGCCAGCGGCGTTAGCCGGTTCGAGGGAGAAATCGGGATGGGGCTGGGCGGATGGGAGCGGCCGGGCGAGTCTTCAGTGCGAGTGTCCGGCAGCCATATTCGGACTCGCCAGCAACTGCGAGCCGCCGGCGCCCACGGCAATCACCGGACTTGGCAACGGTTCGCAACCCTGAGTTAGCGGAAGCGAATGCACGCCGGAACGCGCCACAACCGTGGCCGGTTGGAATGCGCCGAGCATGGGCCGGCCGATCCAGCAATCCGGCGGAGTGAGTCCGAAAATCCACGCGATCGTCGCGGCGGTATCGTAAATGTACACCGGCGACGTCAAACGGCCCGGGGCAATCTCCGGCCCCGAAATCACCCACGGAATCTGGATCTCGACAAGCGAACTCTTTCCGTGATTGCGGCCCTTGCCTCCGTGATCGGACGTCACCAGAATGTAGGTGCGGTCCTCCACTCCCGATTCGTGGACCATGTCGAGAAATTGTCCGATGTGGCGGTCCGCATCGGCCACGGCGCGGTAATAGGCCGCGGTTCCCCAACCTTCGTCATGGCCGGTGTGATCGACATTATCCAGGTGGACGAATAACAGCGTCGGATGGTTCGCCTTCCAGTACTCCATGGCGGCTTCGGCGGTGCGCTCGTGGCTGCGTTCGTGTTGCAGCACGTCGGGAACGTCCTTTTCGAGCAGGTCCGCAAAACCGGCCCACTCGTGGAAGATCGCGATGCGTGCGGTGGGCTGCTCGGTTCGCAGCACCTGGAAGATGGTCGGGAATTGTCCCTCGGCGTCCACGCATACCGGCCGAAACTTCGACATGTGGCCGAGAATTCCATTTGACGTGATGCCGTGCTGTTCGGGCCCCGCGCCGGTAATCATAGACTCCCAGTTGGGACTGCTCAGCGTGGGCATCACACCGCGCGCCTCCAGAGTCCAGGCGGAGCGCTCCATCAACTGACGCAGGTGCGGATCCTTAGCCTTCAGCACGCCATCCGTACTCAAGCCGTCTACACCGATGACGATGACCAGAGGGCTCTTCGCCGGGTCGCCAAGTTGTGCCGAGATGCACGGCTGGCCGCACGCCACGAAGATGCAGCCACACACCACGGCCCCTGCGATTCGTCTCATTCCATTCCCCTTTACTCTGAGTACCATTCCCAGTGTTTCGCCGCGGTTACGGCCTCAATAAGAATTGACTTGCGGCGAAGGCCCGAGGTTTCACCGGAGTGCAGACGGGTGCTTCGGATTTCGGGCGCTGTACCGCCGCGCGCATTCGGCGCCGCTTATGTGAGGGAGCGTTCCGCCGTGACTCTGGTGATCTGCCGTGGAGCGTCGGGCCCCATGCCGGGGCGGGCGATCTCCAACTCCAGGGTGTCCTCGCGCAGGGTGCCCTTGTATTCGGTAGTCATAGACATTCCTTCTCTCCCCGATTGAGTCACTTTGAAGGAGAAGGTGTCGCCATTCACTTTACCGCCCGAGATCTTGATCTCCGCGGGGGCCTCGCCGCGACGGCCCTGCCCACCCGTAATGGTTCCGGTCAACTTGGTGCCGTTGACCTTGAGCGTGAGTACCACGGTAACGCTGTTTCCTCTACGGCCGGCTTCCGACCAGGACCAACGTCCATCCAGGTCGGCTGCCAGCGCGATCGCGGAAGAGGCCAGCACCATCGCCAACGCCAGACACAGATTTTTGACCATAGCAAAAGTATAGGCGCAGAGCCGCGCCAGAGGTTACCTCGCGTGCGCGCCGTTGTGGGGCAGGTTTTCAACCTGCGACCGATTTTAATCGGCCTGCCGACCAGTGTGCAGAAGGCGCCCAGGCAGGTTACAAACTCGCCGCTGAATACAAACGGGGCAATGGATGCCAGAAAAAAGCAACGGCCTTCCACGCTTTCCAGCGGGAAGGCCGTTCGCGGAACTTGAACCGGCCTGGCAGCCGGCATTAGGAAAAAGTTAGGTAGTGGCGCGCTTGGCCGTGAACTTGTTGGTCACAGGGTCGCCGCCGTTACGGCCCGGACGCGTGATTTCCAGTTCCAGGCTGTCGCCGTTCAACGTTCCCTTGTAGGACGTGGTCATGGTGCCGTTGGGCGTTTCACGCTTCACCGTGAAGGTAATCGCATTGCCGTCCACCTTGCCGTCGGAGATCTCTTGGGGAGCCGGAGCCGGAGGAGGAGTAGGCGCAGCGCCGCTGTCGTCACCGCCACGGCCGCGACCGCGACCGCCGCCGCCGAAACCACCGAGAACCGTCCCGGTTAATTTGGCTCCGTCGGCCTTCAACGTAATCGTAACGGTGCTGGGGTTGCCGCCGCCACGGCCCGGTTGTTCATAGGTCCACTTGCCGCTCACGTCCGCCGCCGCAGCGACGAAAGCGACCACAAGCAGAATCGTAAATACAAAAAGCAGCTTCTTGGTCATAGTGCCCAGGTAGGCGTATCGGCCTCACCCGACGTTACTTTCCGGCAACAGATCGTGCGGCAGGTTCACGCGGCGCGGTTTTCAGATTCCCACTAGTATTGGAACTATTCTCCAACTGATTGATTATTATAGGAGATCGGCACTTTAGGAGATTTCTCGCCGGGATAGCGGTTTGACCGCTGGCGAGTCACTCTCCTATACTGGATAGACAACAGCGGAAAACATCGATGTATACCCTGGTAATGTTCGTTCATGTATTGGTCTGCGTATTCCTGATTGTGGTGGTATTGCTGCAAAGCGGGAAGGCTGCCGACCTGGCTGGCGCGTTTGGCGGCATGGGTTCGCAAACGGCCTTCGGTCCGCGCGGATCCGCGACCTTGCTCTCGAAAGCGACCACCATTTCGGCGGTGCTGTTCATGGTCACATCGCTTTCACTCTCGATCATGGCTACCCGCAATGCCGGTTTGGGCTCAACCGTATTGGAGGGCGCACCGGCAACCGCGCCGATGCCGAAGTCGGTTCCAGTCCCGATTCCGAGCCGCGAGACCATACCGACGGACAAAGGGAAGACTTTTGACATCCCGATTCAGCCGGCCCCAGCGCCCGGTGCGCCCGCACCAGCGCCCAAGAAGTAACGCCCGAAACGCGGAGGTGGCGAAATTGGCAGACGCACTAGCTTGAGGTGCTAGCTCCCGCAAGGGAATGGGGGTTCAAGTCCCCCTCTCCGCACCATCTTGAAGGCCGCTGGATCACTCTGATACAGCGGCCTTTATCATTTCTGGACATCTGTGGGCTTTTTCGCGTTCAGTCCGCTTGCCCGAGTGAGAAATTCCTGCGCCATCTGGCCGCCTTCCAGCGTGTCGCCCGGGCCGGTGGGATTCTCGTTAGAATAGATCGTTGACAACTGGCGGCGGCCGGGACCGAGTGCCCAACGTCTCTCTGCCGATGTATCTGGTGGTGCGGCAGCCCGTCGTTACTCGATGCCGAAAGCGCGGCTGTGCTGAAAGGCAGACGCAAGCTGCTATGAACCTCACGCCTCGGTTCGTCGAGAGCATCCGCGAGCTCATCGCCAATGCCCGGCTGAGAGCGGCGCGCGGCGTGGATCTGGTGCAGGTCTACACCAATCTCGAAATCGGGCACCGCATTGTCGAGGAGGAGCAGCGGGGCGAGGACCGGGCCGCGTACGGACAGGAGATCGTACGGACGCTGGCCGACCGCCTGACGGAGGAGTTTGGGAGGGGGTTCTCTTTCAGTAACTTAGCGCACATGCGCAGATTCTATCTGCTCTACCGGAATCGAAAGCCAATTCTCCAGACGGCGTCTGGGCAATCCGGACTGCCCGCTGCGCCTCGCTCCTTTACCCTGGGCTGGTCCCATTACGTCTTCCTTCTCGGCGTCAAGAACCCGGATGAGCGCAGCTTCTACGAGATTGAAGCCACCGAACAGAACTGGACCGTCCGCGAACTCCGGCGCCAGTTCGATTCCGGCCTCTACGAATGCCTCGCCCTGAGCCGGGACAAAGAAGGCATTCGCAAGCTCGCGCGGGAAGGGCAAGTCGTGGCCAAACCCGGCGACCTGTTGAAGGAGCCGCTGGTTCTGGAGTTCCTCGGTCTGGCCGAGCAGCGCCGCTACTCCGAGTCCGACCTCGAATCCGCCATCATCTCCCGGATCGAGCAATTCCTCCTCGAACTGGGCAAGGGCTTCCTCTTCGAGGCGCGGCAGAAGCGATTCACTTTCGACGATCTCAAACTCGGACAGGCGATGGCCGCTTTCTATTGGTTCACCGGCGACGCATCTCGGTCGAGGGAAAGACTACGTGTAGGGTTGCGCCAGACGCGGGCGATCGGTCGGGCGCCGGCGCTTGGTTGCGTGGTGTAGATTCCGCTGGAAAAATAGAGCGTCACCAGCGCCTTCGAATTCAGCCACTGCTGCTCCGGCGCCGCGCGTTCGCACGTGAGATGCCCGCCGGCATTCCGCGAATCCTGCCACGCGACCGCGAGCTTTCCCGCCTGGAGCGAGGCCGTTCCCCGAACTGGCGCGTCGTTCTGGCGGACGACGAACTCCACCACGCCGCCGTGCAACTCGCCGCTGCCGGCGGTGCCTCCGGCGTCCACTGCGATCCGCTCGCCATCGGCGCGAAAATCGATCTGCAGATCATCGCAGTTCCAAGAGCCGAGAATGCCCAGGGACGTTTCCGGAACCGCAACCGGCAGCGCGTAGAACAGGCCGTCTCCAACCTCCATGGCGCCGGACCGCTTCCGGTCGGGCGGTAAAGCGAAAAACGGAATCTCCGCAATTTGGTTCCAAGCGTGTGCCGCCTCCACGCCGTCGCGCATCAGATAGCGGCCGTCCTTCAGGTGGTATACCGGAGCTGGCAGGAACAGGCGCGGATCGTCCAGCGAAAGCCGGTACATGAGCTGGTTGTAGTTGTAGCGCGGGGTGATCACCGGGTTGCCGGAGAAAGTCTCTGTGTAAGTTCCTTCGAAATAGATCTTGCGTCCGCCCTCCTGGTCGAAGAAAGGATGCTGCACCGGCCAATAGAAATAGTAATTCCCATTGCTGGCGACGCGCGTGGCATAGACCCACGGGCCCGTCGGCGTGTCGGCCTCCGCATACCAGACTTCGCCGGGGTTCTTCTGTAGGATGCCGATCCAGCGCTTGCGATATTCGTTCCATGATACTTTGGCGGCGGCTTCGATGGGCTCACCGGCTTCGACGTCGAGCCACGTATTCTGCGCCGGCGGCAAAGTCGCACCCGGCTTCCACTCACCGTCGAATACCTCGTATGCATGCAGATCCTGAATGCTCTTCCAGTCGGCGCGCACTCGCACGACCGGCCCGGGGCGCGCATCGCAGAAATACAAGTACTCGACGCCGCGGGAGCGCACTCGGAAAGGCGGAACTCCTCCAGGCCCGACCTCCGGCGATGGCGAGGGAAAGAGTACCAGGCGATCGAACTCCCCATGCTCGTCATTGAATACGGCAAGTCCGGACTCGTTGGTTTTGCTGTGCTCCCCGATGCTGTCGTAGCGGGCCACCAGACGCTCGGCGCCGGAAGGATCGCGCACGGTAAATAGTGCGTCCAACCACTTCAAACCTGTGACCGGCCAGTTGCACATGGGCTTGACGAAGCCGTCGGGTCCCGTGAAGTAGTGCAGGTCCACACCGACGCTCGGGTCGAGGCCGCCATCGCCTGGCAGTTCGGAAGTCGCACTAGTGGTGGAGAAATTGCCAAAAGGCCCGCTGGCGCGGTCTGTATCGCCCCACAACCAGAACAGCTTTCCCCGATACGGAGCGACCCGCACGGTATCCTGTCCGAGAACCTCGGCATTCAGCACGGGCTGGCCTAATGGGACGGGATATCCAGTGAGCACACTGTCGCGGTAGATGCCTTGTCCGGTCACCCGGTAGAGCCGTTCCGCGACACTCAAGCGCTGAATCTTGAGCTCGACACGCCCGCCCTGCTTTATATGAACGGTGGCTCCGCCGCCAGGGAAGCGATAACCGGGGCTCTCGATGCTGAAATACACATCGCAATCCATCAGTCCCGGTTCGTTCCAGGCGACTATGCCGTTGCTATCGGTGAAGCTCGCGATGTGATTATTCGTAGTCACGGCCACGAGTGGCACTCCCCGGCCGGTCTGCCGATCCACAACTCTGATCTGGAAATACGGGCTATCGGCGCAGGTCGCGAGAAGAGGAGTGAGCAAGAGTACGAGCCGTCTCACCGTCATCGAACACCAGAATATCAATCTGTAAGAAGACTAGCCGACCGATTTTTCGATCCATCGAAACTCCCCGCGTACCCGTGAGCGCGTGCATTCCCACGTACAGCATGGAGGGTACGCTGGACATCCGCATCCGGTACTTTGCGGAGGATAGCGATGATAGATGATCGCGTCCCAGTGCTTGGGCGAATAATTGGCGATCGCCTGGTCCCATGCCGGATTCGAAGACGTCAAAACCAAGCTTCTCCAATTTACTTGAAAATTCTTGTGTCGAATTGAACCTCCCGGAGTAGAATAACTTCGCAGCCGCTTGAATCTCATGATCGTGACCCGGCCCCTGTCCCGTGCCATCGGGTTCCTCATCCTCCTGCCGACCGTCCATGCCGCCTCCGCGGCGACCCTGGTGGCGACGGTCGGCGATAGTTTTGCCGACGGAATTTACCTCGCCCTGCGCTCCCGGCCCGACCTGCTCCAAAAATATGACATTCAGGTAACTCGCTGGAGTCATCCGGTCATCGGCTTGGCCAGAAGCGATTACTTCGACTACCCCGCGTGGCTGCAGAGTTCTCCTAAGGTGGGCGCGGCCGATTTCTGCGTCGTTCAGATCGGCTCCAACGACATGCAGGGAATTCCCGCCGGCGGCAAGAACCGCTGGATCGTCTACGGCTCGGAACCTTGGAAAGCCGCCTACAAGAGCCGCGTCCAGGACGTGTGGCAGATCCTCAACCATGGCCGCTGCAAAGAGATCCTGTGGATCCTTCAGCCGGGCTTCGAAAAGCGCGCCTTCATGGCCCGCAACCGGGGGCTCATCAACCAACTTCAATCGGAGGCCCTCACTTCGGCCGGCGCCAAATTATTCGATCTCCACACCACCGGCAGCGAGTACGGTCGCGACGACGTCCACTTCAATCGCGATTTCGTCCTGGCGCTGGGCGGAGCCGTGGTGCGCGCGGTAGTTTTCTCAAGGCAGGCCCAGCAAGCCAATTGCGCCGCCTGTCATGGGGGCGTTGCCGGCCGGAATGCCCTCCTGCACCGCGACATCTCCCCACTGGACCTTTTGCCGGCTCACCCATTGGTTTCCCTCATCGTGCCACCGGCCGGCCGGTAAGTCACATCGCGGGAGTGGCGCACGTACTCGTACGTGCCCTGGAGTTTCTACATTTCCCGCCAGGTTTGTTTTGATTCGATTGACCGTAACGGAGATTTGCCGAACCCGTAGTGAGTCTGTCTATATTGAGTTCTATTGACAGACCGACTTGAGTATGG
>Ga0181529_10000729_pt1 | contig 46731 bp, 33 predicted proteins | sample PEATcosm2014_Bin_36_FD_119763 | JGI IMG/M metagenome (GOLD analysis project Ga0181529, IMG submission 119763) | Peatland microbial communities from MTU Mesocosm Facility, Houghton, MI, USA - PEATcosm2014_Bin10_30_metaG | ecosystem: Environmental > Terrestrial > Soil > Wetlands > Peat | place...
ACGGGATGCGGCTCTACGGATTCCCGACCGAGTCGGATCGCCAGGTCTTCCGCGAGCTCATGAAGGTCGAGGGCATCGGCCCGAAACAGGCGATGCGCATCCTCTCCGGCATAAAGCCCGAGGCCTTGGGGGCCGCCCTGGACGCCGGTGACCTCGTCGCGCTTCAAGCGATTCCCGGCGTGGGGCCCAAGCTGGCCCAAAAGATGATGCTCGCCTTGAAGGGCAAGCTCGTGAGCGGGCCAATGGAGAGCGCGAAGGGAGCCCGCGGCTTGAGCGGAGAGTGGGCCGACGTGGTCAGGGCCCTGGCCGACATGGGCTTCGATCGCAAGGCCGCCGAGAAAGCAGTCCTTGCGGCCGCGACCGCGATGGTGGCGGAGCGGGGGTCGGGTCAAGCGGCGAAGGCCGCTTCAGGCGAGCGCGAGCGCGAAGTCTTTCGCGCCGCCCTCCTCGACCTGTCGGCGGGGTCCTAAGGATGGCTCGACCGATGGATCCCGCCTTCGCGCCCGAGGAGGACGAGCGCGAGCTCAGCCTGAGGCCCAAGCTCCTGTCCGAATTCCAGGGCCAGGCCGCCCTAAAAAAGAACCTCGAGATTTTCATCCGAGCGGCGCGCGAGCGCGGGGAGGCCTTGGATCATCTCTTTCTGATGGGGCCCCCGGGCCTCGGCAAGACCACATTGGCCCTCGTGGTCGCCAACGAGCTCGGAGCCGACTTCAAGCCGACGAGCGCGCCGGCCCTCGACAAGCCAAAGGACCTCGCGGGCATCCTTACGACTCTACGCGAACGCTCGGTCTTCTTCATCGACGAGATACATCGGCTCAAGCCGGCGATAGAGGAGATGCTCTACATCGCGATGGAGGATTTCGAGCTCGACTGGGTGATAGGGCAGGGGCCCGCCGCCCGAACGGTGCGCATACCCGTGCCGCCCTTCACCCTCGTAGGCGCGACGACCAAGGCGGGCACGGTATCGGCGCCCCTCGCGAGTCGCTTCGGCATATCGCTGCGCTTCGGCTATTACGAAGCCGACGAGCTCGAGTCCATCGTCCATCGCTCGTCGGCCATACTCGGAGTTGAGGTGGACGAAGACGCCGCGGCCCTCCTCGCCGCATCCAGCAGGGGAACGCCGCGCATAGCGAACAGGCTCCTGCGCCGCATGCGGGACTTCGCCCAAATCGAAGGAGAGGGCCGAATAACACTCTCTATCGTGCGTGGAGGCCTTGAACGCCTCGAGATAGACAGTCTCGGGCTCGAGCGCCTCGACCGCGAGATCCTAAAGGCGATCATCAAGAAATACGCGGGAGGGCCCGTCGGAGCCGAAACCTTGGCGATAACGGTAGGCGAGGGCGTCGACAGCCTCGAGGATTTCTACGAGCCTTACCTCATACAAGCCGGCCTCGTCGCCCGAACGTCGCGAGGCCGCGTCGTCACCGCCGCGGCCTACCGCCATCTCGACATGGAGCCACCGAGTGAGGACGGACGACTTCTCTTTTGAGCTGCCGGAAGAGCTGATAGCCCAGTACCCCCCCGAGCGTCGGGGCGAGTCGCGCCTCATGGTCCTGGACAGGGCGGGGGGGGGACGCTCGCATACGACGGTCGCGCGCCTCGTGGATTGCCTCGAGCCGGGGACCCTGATGGTGTTCAACGATTCTCGAGTCCGCAAGTCGCGAATCTACGGCCAGGCTCGAGACACGGGGAAAAGGACCGAATTCCTCCTTCTGCGCAGGAGGGAGGCGGGCGCCTGGGAGGCCGTCGCGTCGCGGCTCAAGAGGCAGCGCCCTGGAAGGCGCTATTCCTTTCCAGAGGGGATGACGGCCGAGATCCTCGGGCCCGTGGCGGCCTCGACCGGGAACCGGTCCGATACCGTGCTCATCGCCTTCGACCCGCCTCTTACCGAGGATTACCTCGAGCGCGCGGGCCACATGCCTCTACCGCCCTACATCAGGCGCGAAGATGGGCCGGACGACGCGGAACGCTATCAAACTATCTACTCGCGCGAGCTGGGATCGGCCGCCTGTCCCACGGCCGGCCTCCATTTCACCGAGGGCATCCTGGCATCCCTCGACGAGAAGGGGATAGGACGGGCCGTCGTCACCCTCCACGTGGGACTGGGTACCTTCCTTCCCGTTCGGACGAAGAGCGTGGAGGACCACGCGATGCACGAAGAGGAATACTCGGTCCCGGAGCCTACCGCGCGCGCCGTCATGACCGCAAAGGCCGAAGGAAGGCCCGTGCTCGCGGTGGGCACGACGAGCCTACGAACGCTGGAGTCCGCATGGCTTCCCGGGGAAGGGCTGAAGCCCGGCAGAGGAAGTACGAGGATATTCATCTTTCCGGGTTATAGCTTCAAGGCGGTCGACATGCTGTTCACTAATTTCCATACCCCGAAATCTACGCTTCTCATGCTAGTGTCGGCCTTTGCCGGGCGCGACGCCATCTTGGATGCCTACGCAGAGGCCGTCCGGGAACGATACCGCTTCTTCAGCTACGGCGATGCGATGCTGATTCGGTAAAACCAGCGGATAAGGGCAAGCACGCAGAGAGGAGATCGCGGAATTCGCTCCAGGATCTTCATGGTCCCCCGCGGCTCCGTGCTTGTCTCCCTAATACGTGCTCGCATCCATCTTCGTGAAGTCGGCGCGCACCCTGCGTAGCCGCGCGAGCTGGGTAGCGATTATCTCGGCGTAGTCGAGATCGCCTTGGACGATGCGATAGGCCTCGTCGGTCCAATTCTCCGCATCGTCGAGGAGGACCCATCGCATCTCCATTGCCTTCGTGGCGAGGTCCTTGGCCTCGTCCCAGTAGCTCAGGGCCGCCTCATAGGCCGCCTCCGCCGTCTTTAGGCTCTCGAGGTTCTGTTCCTTCCATGGTGCGTTGTAGAAATACGCCACGCGCTTGTCGAATTTCGAGCCTAGCGCCATATGCTGTTCGATGAGCTTGAGATCGAGGTGCATTTGAAAGAGATCGCGGTAACGTTCCCAGTGCTGCTTGTCCTCGATCTTCGCGAGGGCATAGAGGGGATTGCAGAAATCGGCCTGTTTCGCCTTTTCCAGCCAATATATATTCTCAATGGCGTCGTCGGGATATTCGATATAATGTATATGGTAGAGGCGGTAATACTGTTCCTTATAATAGACCGGATATGCGGCCGCCCCGATGATCGCGCATACGAGGAATATGGAGCCAAGGAAGAGGCGTTTACTCATCTTACTTGAGTATCGGCAGCCACGAGGCAGAATACAGGGACTGGAACGGCGAAACCTCGGCCTTTCCCCGTTGTTTACTCCACGTCGTTCGCGAAGGAGAGTCCGAAAGCCATGCCGATGATATCCAGCATTTCGGCGCTCACCTCCTCGACCGAGCGAGACGCATCGATCCTCTCGATCCTCATCCCCGAGCCTTCGAACGATGCAAGGGCCTTTCGATACGCGATTTCGACCTTTTCCTGGAAAGGCAGGTCCTCGAATATCTCGAGACGCTCGCGTTCGCCCAGCCTGCTTAGGGATTGGGCCGGAGCCAAGTCGAGGAAGAAAAGGAGTTCGGGTAGAGGGAAGCCGGCGTTGAGCTCGGCAGGCAACTCGGGACCGCAGGCAACGCCCTGGTAGGCGAGGCTCGAAAGGACATAGCGGTCGCAGACGACGATCTCGCCTCTCGCGAGGCGGTCGAGGATGCCTCCCGCGCCCTTCAAGTGCTCGTTGCGGTCGGCGGCGAACAGACGGGCCAGGGTGCCAGGATCGCGGCGTAGCTCGCCCGAGAGGATTCGGCGTATCAGGAGGCCTTCGGGCTCGGCGGTAGGCTCGCTTGTCGTCCAATGCGTCACGCCGGCCTTTGCCAAAGCCTCGCCGATGAGCCTAAGCTGGGTAGTCGTGCCGGCGCCATCGCCGCTTTCGAGGACGACGAAGCGCCGAAGGGGCTTGTGAGTCGGTGCAGCCATAAGCCAGAGCCTAGCCTCAGTCGCAAGGATAGCGCAAGCGACCCGTAGGTCGTTAACGACCCCGGGGTCGTTACTGACGAGGAGACGGAGAGCGTGGTATCGTGATATTTACGAGCATGGTTCTCATGAAACGCGCTTCGACCGCGATAGTGGCTCTTATCCTCGCGGCTCTGGCTATATTCATCCTCATCCCCAAGCTTAGCGATGCAGCCGACCGGCTCATTGGCGCGAGTATAAGCTCGATGCAGGCCCGGGTTGAAAGCGTTCTCGGGCTATCCTTCTCATTTCATTCCCTATCCCCTTCGATCCTGCGATATGCCTCTTTTTCCCAGCTCGAAATATCGGCGCCGGGGGGAAGGAAGATTCTCTCGGCCCGCAAGGTCCGCGTGCTCTACGATGTATTAGCCATCCTCCGAGGGAAAGGCTCGGAGGCCTTTTGGGGACTCGACCTGCAGGACGTGACGATAAACCTGAGTCTACCCGAGGATAAGGCCATGATGGATAGCGTCGTAACCTTATTCGGTGGAGGCCAGGGGGCCAGCGCGGTCTTTCCCAAGCTATCCATTTCAGGGAAGAACGTCTCCGCGAACCTGGCTGTCGAGGGAAGCGGGACCGCGTCTTTCGAAGCGCGTACCCTCAGCTTCTCGACGGCCAATGGAGAACCGACTATTTCCTTGGACGGCAATTTCGAGGTCGAGAGCCCGATAATCGGCCCCGGCTCGATCTCCGGCCCGCTCGACGTATCGGGCTCGCTCGCGCGGGATTTCAAGAGCGCGAGGTTCGCATTGTCGCTGGCCGCCGATGGCCGCGATTTCTCCCTTTCTACCCAACGATTCGAGCTCGTGTACGGCAATGAAGTGCTCGCGTTGACCAAAGTCAAGGATAGGGCTCCGCTCGATGCATCCATTCGCATGGATTTCAACGGCGGCGAGTCCTCCATCGCGTTGATGCTCGACGGTTTCATTCCTTCCAAAAGCCTGCGGCTTTCAGGCCGCTACGCGTCGCTCGAGCCTTGGTTGGAGCTCCCTTATAAAGGCAGTCTAGTTTTGAAGGCACCGGGCTTCGATCCTGCTAGAATCGCCTATGAGGCGAAGCTTTCAGGCTACCTCCCTTCGAGCTTCCTTCCCGGGGACAGGCCGAACGCCCGAGCCGAAATCGATGCCCGTGGCGACATGGAGTCGATGAAGATCGAGAGGGCCCATGTCGCTATCGGTCGCGACAGCTTCGACTACGCGGGTTCCTTTCGCTTCGCCGACCTTTCGCCCGACGGAAACTTGACGATAAGCCTTTCCCTCGCCGATGGCAGTCTCGACGCTTCATCCTCCGTGAGGCTACTGGGTCACGAGGGCGAGTACGCGGCCTTTGCCGATCAAGCGATCATCGGCGGAGCGGTTTTTAGGGACATCGCCTTCGCCGCATCCAGGAAAGGCGAACAGACCGATTTCCGCCTCTCGTTCAAGCCACCCCGGGTCGAGGACTCCGCGACCGACACGACCGTCCGAAATTTCTCCGGCGAGGCCGGGGCCGAGGCAGGCATGCCCCTCGTGAGCTGCGAGGGTTCCATAGTATTGGGTTCGAACCCGAATATCGAGCTTTCCGTCGATCTCGAAGCCCTCGACCTCGACCCTCTCAAATCGATAATCGCCGCATTATCCGATTCGCCCGATGCGGCGTCCATACTGTCGAGCCTCAAGCTGGGAGGCAGCCTGTTCGTGTCGAGCGATTTCAATCGTTTCTCCTGGTCGGCGCCCGATTTGACGGTCGTTTCCAATTTCGCGCCGGGCGCCTACTGTCTCCTCTCCCTCTCGGGAACGCCTACTTCCATCGCTGTGAAGCGTGCTCGCGTGTCGGCCTCGGGTTATTCCGTGGAGGGTTCGGGGAAGATCGATCTATCCGAGGTCGGCCGGCTCGGGTTCGAGGCGAGCATCTCTCTTAAGAACATTCCTTATGCTCTTAGGGGGAGTATCACGAATCAAGGCCTTTCCATAACCGGCGACTACGGTCTCGAGATTTCCGCTCGCCATGTCGACGAGGATTTTTTTATCTCGGCCAAGGCGGCGGGGCTCCCCCTGCCTCTCGGGAAAGGGCTATTCCTGGCGACCATAGACGCGGAAGGCCGCTTCGCTTCGCTCCAGAATTGGAGCCTTTCCATAGCGGATTCGACATTCGTCCCTACCGGAGAGGAAATGTCTGTCATCCCGGAAATCTCCCTGGCCGGAGATTTCCAGCCGACCGCCGCTCGCATCGGCCGATTGCGGGTCGCGGATAAAGTTTCCGCCCTCGTCGGAGACGCGATCCTGTCGTATTCCCTTTCCGCGCCGCTAAAGGCGCGGATCGTCGCCCATCTCTCCGCCGATGGCCAAGCGAAAGGCGCGTCTCCGCTCGAATCCTACGCGATCGACGCAAGCTATTCAGAGGGAAGGCTCGAGGGGGCAGTCGATCTCATCGCCTCGCCCCTCGCGCGGCTAGGGAAGCTAGCCGTGGACGGCTCGGTGGACGGCAGGATAGCGGTAAAAGGCGTGCTTTCGGATCCCTCGATCGATTTCGCGCTCAAGCTGAGAGACGGGCATTATATGGACCAGACCATCGCCCTCGATGCGGCGGGGAGCTATTCGGATGGAGCCCTCGCGCTTCGCGACGTGTCAGCCGCGTACCAAGGCCAGAATATATCCAAGGGTTTCGCCACCTTCGCCGTCGCCGACGCTTCGACGACGGTCTCCTTCGATTATGCGGGGACGCTGAGCGACGAAAGCCTGAAGTTTTCCCTTACGGCCAGAGGAACCTCGACCCATGCCGGCGGTACCCTAGGGGAGATGCTGGGAAGCTATAAGGCGGACGGAAGCATAATGGGCTTCGCCCTCGGCTCGGCCCTCGGCCCAGCCAACTCATCCAGCTGGCCCTTTTCCGCATCCGTCGACGAGCGGTCGCTCTCATTCGTCGGCGGCAATTCGGGCGAGGTGCGTTTCAAGTACGCGAACGGCGGCGTCTTTTCCGCGAGCCTCCGCGACCCTTTCCCCGTGCGAGCCGATGTCGCGGGTCTGTTCGACGGGAAGAATATCGATCTCTCCGTCCAGGGAATAGAATTCGACTTGGCATTATTGGAGCCCGTGATGCCAGCTACGCTCATCAAAATCGTCTCGGGCAAGGCCCGAGGGGGATTCCGCGCGGTCGGCCTAGCGAACGATCCCGAAATCTCGGGCGCGATGGAACTCGAAGGCGCTTCGCTCAAGGTCCTCGGTTGGCTTGCGGATGACGCGGGCCCCTTCAATGCTCCCATTATCGCTACCGGAAGGAAGGTAAGCGTTTCCGTCCCTTCCATACAGGTAGGGAAGGCCGCTATAGCCCTCGATTGCCAGGCCAGCTTCGATCATTGGATTCCCGTCGGCCTCACGGCCTGGCTTCGGACCCTCGGGGGATCGAAAGTACGCCTGGACTCGATTATCCTTGGGATTCACGCGCAAGGCGACGCCGCCGCGGACCTGAAGTTCGCGCTTCAAGGCGATGTACTCGCCCTCGACTGCGACGTGGACTTCGACAAGGGCGTCGTCGTCGTCAGTCCTGCCATCTTGTCCACTTCCGCCGCGGAAACCACGAGACCCCAACTCTACCTGGCCGTGGCGACCAATGTGCGTTTCGGAAGGGGAGTGCAGGTCTATTTCCCGTCGAGCGCCTACCCCGTCGTAACGGGGTACTCGGATCCATCGAGTCTGCTCGCGATACGCTACGACCAGGCGAGCGAGGATTATACGCTCAAGGGCAGCGTCGTCCTGAGAGGCGGCGAGGTATTTTATATTCAACGAAATTTCTTCATTAAAAACGGGATGATCGCGTTCAACGAGGGGAGGGACCACTTCGATCCTCGAGTCAGCCTCCTCGCCGAACTTCGGGACAGGAACGACGAAGGTCCGATCACCATTACGCTTACCGCGGAAAATGCGCCTATTACCAGCTTTCAGCCGAGGCTCAGCTCCGACCCGCCGATGACCGAGTCTCAGATAGCGCTCCTCATGGGTCAAAACCTGATCGGAGCGTCCTCGAACGGCTCGCTCACCGGCGATACCGCGGACGCCATCAGGAAGGCTGTCATTTCTACCAGCGATCTCTTCATTCCGCAGCTCAACGTAACGAGGGTTTTCGAGGATAAGGTTCGCGAGATATCCGGACTGGACATGTTCTACTTCAGGACCCAGGTCCTGCAAAACTGGCTGATAGACCTTTCCTCTCCGACTCCTACGACCTCCGGCAACGCGCTCAGCCGTTACTTCGATCAGACCGAGCTTTATGCCGGTAAGTATCTGAATGACTTAACGTTTACTCACGCGTCCCTGAGCCTGATCGGCGACCCTCTTGCTGGCTCCAACACGTTGACATTAAACTCGAGCCTCGGTATGGATTTCGAGCTTGGAGTAGAGTTGGATTCTCCCTTCGGATTGATCCAATGGAACGTAGACCCGAAAACTTACGAAAACCAGTTGATCGTCGATCAGAGCCTCAGCCTAAGCTGGAAATTCGCCTTTTAATGATGAGGAGCACCATGAAGCGACTCGCGATCCTGACCACCCTTCTTCTTGCCGCGGCGGCCATCACGGCCCAGGCGGCCGACCAGGGGGCAGCTCCCGCCGCCTCGCCAACGTCCGATTCGCCGGCCGCCGCCTCGGCAAGCGCGCAGCCTTCGACGCCGACACAGCCGACCGCGCAGCCGCCCGCACCGGCCCAGGAGGCGCCCTCTCCCGAATCGACTCAACCAGCGGCGCCGCAAGCAGGCTCCGACTGGTTCTGGGGCAAGCCGATCTCCTCGGTACAATGGGAAGGGATCGTTCACGCGGACAAGCGCGAGCTCGATTCCGCGACCAAGGCCTATATCGGCAAGGACTTCACCGAGGAACTATGGATGGAGATGCAGTCGAAGCTCTACGAGCTCGACTGGTTCGAGAAGATAGACCCGACTGCGATCCCGGCGGATGCGTCCAAGTCGCATATAATCATAAAGTTCACGGTAACGGAGAAGCCCGCGATCGAATCGCTGCGGGTCATAGGCAACTCCGGAGTCAAGAGCAGCGATATTCTGGATGCCGTAACCGAGAAAGCCGGAGATATTTATAATCAATCCAAATCTAGGGTCGACGAGCTCGCGGTAAGGAGGCTCTACCTCGAAAAGGGCTATCCCGATGCGACTGTATCCTCGAACGCGGCGCAGGGTAAGGCCAAGAACGAGGTCATCCTCAGCTTTAGGGTCTCCGAAGGCTCGCAAGTCGCCGTAAAGGAGATCCGCTTCAGCGGTAATACAGCCGTATCCTCCCAGACCTTAAAAGGCAAGCTGAGTCTCAAGGAAAGCGGCTTTCTCCAGAACGGGGCCTTCCAGGAATCCAAGCTCGAGGATGACAAGAAGACGATAGTCGACTACTACAAGAGCAGGGGATACGTCGACGCGAACGTCGAGGACGTTGTGCGCAGCTACGTGAAGGATGCGAAGACCTCGAAGAACTGGCTCGTCCTCACGATAGTGATCAAAGAGGGAAGGCAATGGCTATTCGGCGGCATCAGCTTCGAGGGCAACACCATCTTCTCCACCGAGAAGCTCTCGAGCTTCGTGACCGAGAAGCAGGGCGCGATCCTCAACCTGACCAGGCTCGAGCAGGAAAAGGCCAAGATCGACGACCTCTATTACGAGTCCGGCTATATTTTCAACACCATAAACATGGCGGAAAGCCGCGACGAGGACAAGCACAGCATTGCCTATACCGTGAAGATCGTCGAGCAGGACAGGGCTCATATCGAAAGCATCACCTTCAAGGGCAACAAGAAGACCAAGGATTTCGTGCTGTATCGCGAGCTTCCTCTCGAGGTGGGCGACATCTTCTCCAAGGCGAAAATCATGGAGGGACTGCGCAACCTCTACAACCTCCAATATTTCTCGGCGATCGATCCGCAGATGTTTCCGGGCTCGGCCGAAAACCTCATGGACCTCATTATTTCCGTAGAGGAACAGAGCACCGCGGATATCCAATTCGGCATTACCCTGAGCGGCCTTGGCGGCGATCCTAACGCCTTTCCGCTCTCGGGCCTCGTAAAATGGGACGATAGGAACTTCCTCGGCGACGGCGTGGATTTCTCGATCGAAGTCAACGGCTCGCCGACCATGCAGACGCTCACCTTCGGCTACAACGACAGATATTTCTTCGGCAAGCTCTTTTCCGGCGGAGTCAATCTCTCGTTCGGGCACAAGATACTTTCGACCGGCCAGGACAGCGTCCCCCCGCTTTTCGACGACGGCGTGCCCGACCCCTATACGGTGCCGGTGAGCGGCGGGTATTCCCTTACATCCATTCCCGTCGCCTACCTGATGCCATACGAGGATTGGGAAATAGCCCTGACCTTCTCGAGCGGCTATACTCTCCGGACGCCCATCGGCGATCTCGGGACCGGAGGCGCCCTGGTCTTGGGTATCGGGAACCAGTCCTATGACGCCGCAAGCTATCGTCCGGCCTCGGCCCAGCTCCGCGAGTACAATGGCGAGTGGAGGCTCGGCAATAAGCTGGTGGGCCGAGCCTACCTCAACGATTTGGACCTATCGTACAACCCGAGCAGCGGCTACTACCTCAGCGAGCGCCTGACCTGGGCCGGCCTTCTGCCCGACCCCCTGGAGTCTCAGCAGTACTTCAAGACGGAGAGCAAAATCGAGGCTTATGCCACGCTCTTCAATTTCCCCATATTCGAGAAATGGAGCTGGAAAATGGTTCTCGGCGCGCATTCGAGCTATTCCACCCTCGGCGCCAAGCCGGGCATGGCGGCGCCCGTAGTTACGAATGATTGGCTCTATCTCGACGGCACATTCAATGCGCGAGGCTGGAATGTCCTGTACGGCCTCGAGGGCGTCGACATGTGGGAGAACTGGATCGAGCTCAGGATGCCGATAATCGAGCAATTCCTTTGGCTCGACGGGTTTTACGATGCGGCGGCGCTCCAGACCGAAGGCGGTCTCGTGGACATGAACCTCTCGACGCCCACTTCCGATCCGACTCGCCCGTCCTTCGCCGACCTCGGATGGGAAAACATCGCGATGAGTTTCGGCTTCGGTTTCCGCTTCTCGATCCAGCAATTTCCCTTCAGGTTCTACTTCGCCGAGCGCTTCGTCTACGACGGATCGAGGATACAATGGAAGACCGCCACCTGGCCGGACCTCGTGATCAGCGTTACCCAGCCCCTGAACTGAAGGAAGGAGGAGACGATGCACGCTAAGAGAATCGCCGCGCTGATGGGAGTCGTCCTGGCGCTGGCCGCGAGGCCGATCTCGGTCTCGGGACAGCAGATAACGAGAATAGCGGTCGTCGACCTCTCCAAAGTCATCGCGGCATTCTCCAAGGATTCGGAAGCCGTCAAGGACTTCGAGAAGGAAAAATCCCAGGTTCAAAGCGACATCGACGCGATGAGCGCGGAAATAATGCGCCTCATGACTCAGAAGGCCGATGCCGACAAGACGGGGGACAAGGCCGCTTCCTTGAAGCTTAGGGACGATATCGACGCGAAAACGAAAGCCCTGACGGATTTCGTGAGCGCGAAGCAAGTCGAACTCGACAATCAGGCCAAGAAATTGGCGACGACCGACGCCTTTTCGAAGGACCTTTACAAGCAGATCCAGAATGTGGCGGAGACGGAGGGATACTCGCTGGTGATAAACCTGAAAAGCAGCGATTCGGTGATGAACTCCGTACTCTGGTACAGCCCCACGATCGACATTACGGCCGACGTGATCGAGGCCCTTACCGGCACTCCCCGGTAGCGAGATAACTAACGCTCGCGATCCCGGCTTTCGGCATCCGCGGCCTTTTTCAGTATCGTCGTAAGGGTCGCGAATCGCCTGCGATTCTCTTCCGATAGCTCGGACAGCTCTTCGTGCACATCCAGGAGGAATTGTGCGCTCGTACGGGGCTCCCCGGAGAGACGTTCCAGGTCCTCGGGAAAGTCGGCGTCCGCATCGGATATCTCCACCATCCCGAGGACGCCGATCGTCCGCAGGAGCCCCTTGCAGGCTTCGTTGACGCCGAGGAGGACTATGGATCCGACGGCCCCTCGCTGGAGAATCGTCAAGCGGCCGAAGCGCTTCTGCGTCCCTACGATGAGGCCGAGGAAGGTAGAGTCCATATATTCGCATTCCGAAAGGTCGAAGTAGACCCCCTCCACGGAGGGGGGAGAATCGAGGCGCCCGAATACGGCGGCTTTCAGCGAAGGGCAGACGAATGCGGTCGCGTGGCCGGTCGCCTTCACGTAGATCCTGCCATTCGCCGACTTAAAGAAAACCGCCTCTTCCACGCATCCTCCCCGCTAGAGCCTCGCTTGTAGACTACCTTTTCCATGGCTATAATGCAACGCCATGGCCGAGCGGACTCCGATGATGGACCAATACCGAGCTATAAAGGCGCGGTATCGGGATGCCGTCCTCTTCTTCAGGCTCGGGGATTTCTACGAGATGTTCTTCGAGGACGCGATCGAAGCCAGCTCCCTTCTCGACCTTACCCTTACTCATAGGCAGGGCGAGCCGAAGTGCGGCGTTCCCTATCATGCGGCGAAGTCGTATATAGCGCGCCTGCTCAAGCACGGAAAGAAGATAGCGATTTGCGAGCAGTTATCCGAGCCGGGTATAGGCAAGGGGATCGTGGAGCGCGACGTAATCGAAGTCGTAACGCCCGGCACTACCGTCGATGAGGACTTCCTCGACCAATCCGCGAACAACTACCTGGTCGCCGTCTGCCGTTCGAGCGAAGGACATCGAGACGGCCGAGGAGGGCGGCTTTGCATAGCCTACATCGACGTTTCCACCGGAGAATTCCGCGCCTTCAGTCGACCCGAGGAAGGCTCGATCGGCCAAGCGCAAGCCCTTCGGGCCGAGCTTTATCGTCTATCGCCCCGGGAGATGCTCGTTCAGCAATCCCTTCTCGAGGACAAGGCGATCGCCGAGGCCATCGGCCAGATCGAAGGCCTAGTAATCGGAAAGTATCCGGATTGGAGCTTCGATACCGCATCGTCGCACAAGGATATAGCGAGACGCTTCGGCGTCGCTTCGCTCAAAGGCTTCGGCTTCGTTGATTCGGCTCCGGAGATCGCGGCCGCTGGCGCCCTCCTGCGATACGTGGACGAAACCGCCCGTTCGACTTCGCCTCATCTGTCCCCGCCGCTGCCCTATAGGGAAGACGAATATCTAGCCATCGACGAGGGTAGCCGGAAGAATCTCGAGATCGTCCGGAACATCGGCGACTCGGGAAAGGCTTTCAGTCTGATATCCGTCCTGGACCACACGAGGACCGCGTCCGGCGCCAGACTGCTCAGGAATTGGCTTCTCCAGCCGTTGCGGGACCGCGAGGCTGCCGAGTCGCGCCTCGATGCCGTGGACTTCCTGTATCGGGACCAAGGTCTCCTCGCCTCGCTTCGCGAATCGCTCGGCTTGATACGAGACATCGAGCGACTCGCCTCGAGGATCGCCATGGACAAGGCCCATGCCAAGGACCTCCTCGCCGTCGCCGAATCCGTTCGCGCCTGCGAAAGCTGCGGGACTCTTTTCCTGAGGACTTCGCCTCCTCCATGGCTCGCCTTGGGAGACGCCGAGCGCGAGGCGCTCGATCGGGCCTACGCGGTCGCCGCCCTCATCGAATCGTCCATAAAGGACGAGCCCTCGATCCTTCTTACCGAAGGCGACCTTATACGCGAGGGCTACGACCGAGAGCTCGATGGGCTGCGCTCTCTCAAGGCGGGCTCCCGCGCCGTGCTCGACGCGTATATCGAGGAAGAGAAGGCGGCGACGAGGATACCGACGCTTCGGGTTCGCTTCAATAGGATCATCGGATACTATATCGAGGTTTCCAAGGGCAAGCTCGACGCCGTGCCGGCCCACTTTATCCGCCGTCAATCCCTCGTGGCCGGGGAGCGCTATACGACCGCTCGTCTCACCGAGCTCGAGAGCGAGATCAACGGGGCTACCGAGCGGATCGTCGAGCTCGAGAAGAGGCTCTTCCTGGAAATACGCGACAAAGCCAAGGCAGAGGCGGCATCCTTGCTCCTCCTCGGACGGGCCTGGGCCGCGCGCGATTGCCTTGCCTCTTTCGCCTGGGCGGCTACCTCGCAAGGCTACTCGCGTCCGCGCCTCGCGGACGAGCCCGTGCTAAGGATCGTCGAGGGGCGCCATCCGGTAGTCGAGGCGCATCTGCCCAACGGGTCCTTCGTGCCCAACGGCATCGAGCTCGATAGCTCGGTCGATAAGCCGGACGTACCGGCCTTCGCCCTCATCACCGGCCCCAACATGGCGGGAAAATCGACATTCCTCAGGCAAACTGCCCTCATCGCGCTCATGGCCCAAGCCGGATCCTTCGTGCCGGCCCTCGATGCCGAGATCGGGATGGTGGACAAGATCTATTGCCGCGTCGGCGCCCAGGACAACCTCGCTCGCGGCGAGAGCACTTTCCTGGTCGAGATGAACGAAACAGCCTTCATCCTCAATACTGCTACGGAAAGGAGCCTTGTCGTAATGGATGAAGTGGGGCGCGGCACCAGCACGATAGACGGCCTCGCCATAGCATGGGCGGTAAGCGAATGCCTATTGGACGCGATACGGTGCAGGTCCCTGTTCGCGACGCATTATCACGAACTCACGGCGATCGAGCATCCGCGGCTCCGCAACTTCTCGCTCGCCGTACTCGAAGAAGCCGAAAATGTGGTCTTCCTGAGGCGCTTGGAGCCGAAACCGGCCGAAGGCTCCTATGGTATCCATGTTGCCAAGCTCGCGGGGCTGCCTACCGCCGTCCTCGACCGGGCGCGCCAAATCCAGTCCGGTCTCGAAGCGAAGGAGCGATCGCTTCCCGACTCGCCGGCGAAGCCGCGACTCGCTGAGGCAGCGAGGGCTCGCGCGGCCGGGGCCGGCCCGGCCGATCTCTTCAGCCCGGGCGATCTTCTGCTTTCCGAGCTGGCCTCCATGGACATCGACAAATTGACGCCTCTCGATGCGCTCAATAGGCTGTCCTCCCTCAAGAAACGATTCCGACCCTAGTTGCCTCGAAGCGCGGCGCTTCAAGCGCGAAACTCTTTTCGTCGCGTGTCGTTATGATGCTACGGCAAATATGCGACACTTTTCTGGATATCGCGCTGCCTCGCGCCTGCGCACTTTGCGGCGCGCCGCTGATTCCGGGGGAGAGCGCCCCCGGGCCGATCTGCGCGAAATGCGCATTAGGCTTCCGCCCTTGGAGCGGCGAGAGATGCGAAAGCTGCGGCCTGCCGCTCATTTCGGAAAAGGCCCGCTGCATGCGTTGCCGCGCTTCGTCGTTTTCCTTCGATTCGATCTATCCCTTGTTCCCGTATGCGGGCTCGGTCAGGAAGCTCGTGTCTGTATACAAAAAGCAACGCAGGCCCAGCCTTGCCCCATATATCGCGAAATGCTTCTTCGAAGCCTACGCGGCAAGATGGGCCGATAGGATCATCGTACCGGTACCTCCCCGTCCGGAAAAGGCGAAAGCCCAAGGATGGGACCAAGTCGAGGAGATCGCCCGCTGCCTCGAGAAAAGGGGCTGCAGAGTTGCGAGGATCCTGGAGCGGCGGCATTCGGACCAGCAGAAGAGCCTCGGCCGCCGCGCTCGCGAATTGAACGCCAATCGAGCCTTCGCTCTCAAGGTCGGAACGGTCTCGCCCGAGCAGCCGCTTCTCATCGACGACGTCGTAACGACCTGCTCCACGATCGACGCTTGCGCGAAGGCCTTGAAGGAAGGCGGCGCCCTGTCCGTGTCCGCCTTGGCGTTCGCAGCGGACTGAGCTGCCATTACCCCGGCATCCCCATTGCGAGGACGCACATATTGACGTCGCAAGGCTAAAGTTGTACTATTCGCTCAATGTAAAATAACAAAGATTCTCCTTAGGAATAAGAAGAGTCGTTCGCGCGACTCTTTTTTTATAGGTATGGCGGAAAGCGAGAAGCTGTTCGTGGAGCTCGAGCCTCTTCTCACCGAGGCAGGGTTGAACCTCGTCGACTTGAGCGTAAACCGCCGCGGGGGTTCGGTCCAAGTGAGGGCGACTATCTATTCGCCTATGGGGACTGGCATTGACGAATGCGCCAAGGCGCATAGGATCGCGTATCCGAGGATCATCGAAATCCTCGCGCATCCCGAACCGAGCCTTGAGGTCGCGAGTCCCGGTATCGATAGGGTCCTTCGCTCGGCCAGGGAGTGGTCTATTTTCAAGGGGAAGGGCGTTCGCGTCCTCCTACGCGGCGAGCAAGAGTGGCTTCGCGGGCGCATCAAGGGTCTCGATGGCGGGTCCGTGCTGCTCGACTTGCCAACCGGGCCGCGCGCGGTAGGGCTCGAGGCCATATCCAAGGCCAGGCTCGATTCTTCAGGGGAGGGAGACTAAGTCAATGGCTTCCGAGATGGCAGAAGCGATACGGCAGCTCATCAACGAGAAGGGCATATCCGAGGACCTGATAGTAAAGACGGTCGAAGATGCCCTCATGGCCGCATATAAGAAGAAGTACGGCACCAACGAGAATGCCGTGGTCAGGTTCAAGGACAATTACGAGGGCGTGGATGTCTACGCGAAGAAGACCATCGTAGAGGAAGTCGACGATCCCGTCTTGGAGATATCCCTCGAAGAAGCCCAGGAAATGGCGGACGGCGCCGAGGTGGGCGACATACTAGAGCTGCCCGTCGACCCGCACGAGTTCGATCTTCAGTCTGTCATGCTGGCCAAGCAGACCACCCGTCAGTCCCTTCGCGAGATATCTCGCGATACCCAGTACGCCGAGTATAAGTCGAAGGTCGGCGAGATAATCATCGGGTACTACCAGCGCGAGAAGAACGGGAATATTTTCGTCGACCTCGGAAAGATCGAAGGCCTTTTCCCCAAGAAGTACCAATCTCCGCGCGAGACTTACCACCCCAATGACCGCATAAAGGCGATGATCGTCGAAGTGGAGAAAGGGCGGATGGGGCCTCTTATCATACTCTCGCGGACTCATGCGGAGTTCGTGAGGAAGATACTAGAGCTCGAAGTCCCCGAGATCTACGACAAGGCTGTCGATGTCTTCAAGATCGTGCGCGAACCCGGTTACCGGACGAAGATCGCGGTTTATTCCAACCGTGAGGACATAGATCCCGTGGGCGCGTGCGTCGGCCTCAAGGGCATACGTATCCAGGCGATAATCCGCGAGCTCGAGGGCGAGAAGGTCGACATCCTCAAGTACGAGATCGACTCGAAGCGTTTTATCCGCAACGCACTTTCGCCGGCCGAGGTCAAGGATGTCTATATCCTCGACGAGGCCAAACACCTCGCCTTGGCCGTCGTCGCCGACAGCCAGCTTTCCGTCGCGATCGGCAAGCAAGGGCTTAACGTCCGCCTCGCCAATCGCTTGTGCGACTGGAGCATCGACGTCAAGACGGAGGAACAATTCCTCCAGATGGATCGCGGCGCCGACTTGAAACGCGCGGTTTCGGAGCTCTTCGGCGAGACTGAACCCGATGAGGCGGCGCTTTTGGCCGATTTACCGGGAATCAAGCCCGAGTGGGCGGCCGCGCTCGAGTCCGCGGGAGTCTCTTCCGTAGAGGATTTTCTGGAGCTATCCAAGGAATCGCTCGCCGCCGTTGAAGGCATCTCGGCGGAAGTAGCCGAAAAGATACAGTCTATCGTCGACGAAAACGTCGAGGTGGTCGAGGACGAGGCGGAGGTACCCGTGGAGGCCGCTCCCGAGTCCGCCGACGTCTACGAATGCCCTGATTGCGGATCGCGCGTCTCTCCCGAGATGACGCGATGCCCGAATTGCGGCGTCGAGCTGAGTTTCGAGTACGAGGACGACTAGGAAGCGTAAAGGGAGCGTATGACGGACAATACCGAGAATCCGCAGAAGAAGGCGAATCTCATAAAGCAGCCGAAGCTGCATCCTCTCGCGGGGCCCCAAGCGGCTCCACAGACATCGGCAGAGCCGGTCCTCGCCTCGGCGACGGGAGCATCCGGAGTCGCGGACCATGACGCGTCGGGGGAAAAACGAAAGGTCGTGGTCGTTAAAAAGAAAATCGTCGTCAAGAAAGCTCAAGCGCGCGTCGTCGCTCATCACGAAGAAGGGGCAGCCCCCGTTGAAGACAAGGCCGCCCCGTCCGTCAGCGATCATCCTTTGGCGACCGAGCCTGAAGCTCGCAAGATCGATACCCCTCGTTCCGAAGCGCCCGCCGCCGAGGCGCCCCGCGCTCCGGCGCCGCGTCCCGCAGTTGGATCGCCCGCTGCCGGGGACAGGCCGGCGGCGCCCAGGCCTGCTTACGGCGACAGAGCTCCTCGCGCTCCTCTGGGAAACGGCTCCGATAGGACCTATGGTCCGGGAGGGTCGCCTTCGAGCCTGAGACCCGGCGGATACGGCGATTCTCGCTATCCTTCATCCGATAGATCCTATGGTCAAGGCGGAAGTGGAGCCCCTGGCGGTGGGCGTTCCGGAGGCTATCAGGGACAAAGCGGCGGCTACGGTGGCCCGCGTCCCGGCGGGTACCAGGGGCAGGGCGGCGGCTATGGCGCTCCGCGTCCCGGCGGGTACCAGGGGCAGGGCGGCGGCTATGGCGCTCCGCGTCCCGGCGGGTACCAGGGGCAGGGCGGCGGTTACGGCGGCCAACGCCCAGGCGGCTATGGCGGGGGAGCGGGGCGTCCCGGTGGTTATGGCGGCGGTCCTGGGCGACCTGGCGGTTACGGCGGACCGGGTCGCGGAGGACCCGGCGGCAGGCCTGGTTCGGGACCGCCCCCGATCGGCTCAGGTAAGACCGCAGCGAGAAAGCCTCTTTCAAGACGCAAGCCGTCCTTTAATAAGCGAGAGGACGAGGCCGAAAAGGCGCTTCAGCTTAAGAAGAAGGCCGAAGCTCGGGCAATGGCGATTCCCAAGGAGATCGACATCATGGAGTCGATTTCCGTCTCCGAGCTCGCAAAGAAGATGAACATCAAGCCGGCCGAGCTCATAGCGAAGCTCATGGCCTTGGGCGTCATGGCGACGATCAACCAGAAGATCGACGCCGATACCGCGACCATTCTTGCCGAGGAATATGGTTGCGCCGTTCATATCGTCTCGCTCTACGACGAGACTGTCATCGAGAAAGCAGCGGACAAGCCCGAGGATTTGATACATCGCGCCCCAATCGTCACCGTAATGGGCCATGTCGACCATGGCAAGACGAAGCTTCTCGATGCCGTACGAAAAACCGACGTGGTCGCCGGCGAGTTTGGCGGGATAACGCAACATATCGGCGCATATCAGGTGGAGACGCCCAAGGGCAGGATCACCTTCCTGGATACTCCGGGTCATGCGGCCTTCACGAAAATGCGCGCCCGCGGCGCCGATATCACCGATATAGTCGTCCTCGTCGTCGCTGCGAACGACGGCGTGATGCCCCAAACCCGCGAGGCCATCGACCATGCCAAGGCGGCAAAGGTCCCCATCATAGTGGCGATTAACAAGGTCGATCTTCCCGAGGCCAACGTCGACAGGGTAAAGACTCAGCTTTCGGAGCTTGGGCTCCAACCGGAGGAATGGGGCGGCACGACGATTTTCTGCGAGATATCCGCGCTCAAGAAGCAGGGTATCCCCGAGCTTCTGGACGCCATCCTCCTTCAGGCCGAGGTCCTCGAGCTCACCGCTAACCATACGCGGAAGGCGGAAGGGAAAGTCATCGAGTCGCGCATCGATCAGGGGCGGGGAATCGTCGCCACGATCATTCCCCAGCGGGGGACGTTGAATATCGGCGATTCCTTCGTCGCGGGCATATTCCCAGGCAAGGTCCGCGCGATGTTCAACGATAAGGGAGAGCGCATCGACTTCGCTCCGCCGTCCATGCCCGTCGAAGTAATAGGTTTCGAGGGAATGCCCAATGCTGGCGATCCCTTCGAGGCGGTGGAGGACGAAAAGTTTGCCCGTGCCATATCTGATAAGCGGCAGGAGCTCAAGAAGTACGAGGAGTCGAAGAACGTCAAGAAGGTGACTCTGGACAACCTCTACAGCACGATCAAGGCGGGCGACGTTCAGGAGCTCAAGGTCGTCATCAAGTCCGACGTCCAAGGCTCCGCGGAGGCTCTCCGTGGCCTGCTCGAGAAGCTTTCGACGAACGAGGTGCGGTTAAACGTGCTTCGCGCGGCGGCCGGAGCCATCACGGAGGACGACGTCATGCTCGCGTCGACCTCGGATGCCATAGTGATCGCCTTCAACGTCAGGCCGAGCCCCGCGGCCAAGCTGCTCGCGGATCGCGAGAAAGTAGACATACGGAAGTACAACATTATCTATCGCGCGGAGGAAGAGATCCGCAAGGCGATGGAAGGCATGCTGGCTCCCGATCTCAAGGAGCAGGAGATCGGAAAGGTCGAAGTGCGGGAGATCTTTAAGGTGCCGAAGATCGGAATCGTCGCGGGGTCCTTCGTGCTGGAGGGCGCGGTCAGGCGAAACTGTCAGGTCCGCGTCATACGCGATTCCGTCGAGGTGTTCCACGGCAAATTGAACTCGCTCAAGCGCTTCAAGGATGATGCGAAGGAAGTGCTCGCCGGATTCGAATGCGGAATAGGCATCGAAGGCTGCGAAGACCTGAAGGTCGGAGATATCATGGAGGTCTTCGAAACCGTAGAAATCGCTCGCACCCTGAGCGTGCCTGGGAACGAGAATGGACGAGATAAGGCGTAGGCGCGTCGAGGAGCAGCTCCGCGACATCATCGCAGGACTCATCCTCGGCGGTCATGTCAAGGATCCTAGGGTAAGTCCGTTCATATCGATAACGAGGGTCGAGGCCGCCCGGGACCTTTCCTATGCCAAGGTCTTCGTATCGGCCTTCCCTAACCCCGATCACGCGCCTTCGGCCGAAGATCAGGCTTCCCCGGCGCTTCAGGCGGACGCGCGGCAAGAAGCGGCCCTCGACCTTGCCGTGGCGGGCCTGGCGAACGCGGCCGGCTTCATTCAATCTCAATTAGCTAAAAGGATGAAATCGCGCTTGACTCCCCATCTCAACTTCATCGCGGACAAAGGAATTAAAGCAGGCTTCGAGCTCAATGAAAGGATGAAGGGACTCTTCTCGTGACTCCCGACGCGGGAACCCGGCCCCCTTCGGGACTGGCGCTCCTGCGCAAACCCGAGGGCATTACTTCGTTCCACGCTCTTGCGCCCGTCAAGCGCGCCATCGGCTCGGGCAAGGTCGGGCACGCGGGCACGCTAGACCGTTTTGCGAGCGGTCTCCTCGTGGCCCTTGCCGGTTCATACTCCAGGCTCGCTCCATTCGTGACGTCAGGCGAAAAGCTGTACAGGGGAATCATAGCCTTCGGTTCGGAAACCGATACACTCGATCCCGACGGTAAGGTGATCGCCGAGGCGCAGCCTCCCTCCACTCAATGCCTCCAGGACGCATTGCCGGCTTTTCGAGGCAGGATCCTGCAGAAGCCCCCAGAGTATTCCGCGGTTCATGTCGGAGGCAGGCGAGCGTATCAAATCGCTATCGCAGGCGGGCAGCCGGATCTCAAGGAAAGAGCGGTTGAAGTCTTTTCTCTTGACCTTCTTTCCTTCGAGGGGGGAGAAGCTCTCGTCGCGGTGCGATGCTCGAGCGGGACGTATATCCGATCCTTGGCCCGAGATATCGCAAGAGCTTGCGGGTCCAGGGCCCATCTTCGCTCCCTGCAGCGCCTGGCAATAGGCCCGTTCCGAGTAGAGGACGCAGTCGATCCAGAAGCCTTCGATCCTCGAATCGACCTGCGCGCTTTGCGTCGGGAAGACGCGCGCGTATTGGGACTCAGGGCGATCGGCCTTGAAGATCCCCGACAGACGACGCGCTTCCGTAATGGCGGGAGGATCGAGCCCGAGGCCTTTTCCATACTGGACGGCGGTACGAGCGCAGTCGATTGCGAAGCTGCAGTCTTCGGTCGGAACGGTGAGCTTCTCGGCATTGCCTCTCTATGCGCCGAGGGACCGGCGTACAGACTCGTCATGCCGCTTTCCGCCGATGCCGCATCCGCCGAGAGAGACGTATGAAAACCTTAACCTGGGATGAGTTCCGATCGGGGAAAGCCGTCATGCCGATCGCGGCGGCAATCGGGGTCTTCGACGGACTTCACATAGGGCACAGGGAACTAATAAGGCGAGTCCAGGGCAGGACGGGGCTATCATCGGCCGTAATAACGTTTCAGGAGAACCCCAAGCGGATACTATCCCCCGAAAGTTTCCGCGGAGAGCTGTCGACCCTGGAGCAGAAGCTGTCCCTCGTCGCATCGATGGGTGTCGATCTCTGCGTGCTAATTGACTTTTCCGGTGATTTCAGTAAACTGCCAGGAAGGCAATTCCTTTCGATGCTTCGCGAAAGCGGAGACATCCGCTGCCTCGCCGTGGGTAGCGATTTTCGTTGCGGTTTTCGACTCGATACCGATGCGCAGGACATACGAGAATTTTGCGGGGAGCGGTCTATCGGCGTCGAGCTATTAAGCGCCGTGCGATGGGCGGGGCATCCCGTAAGCTCGAGCAGGATCCGAAAGGCGATTCTCTCCGGCCATCTCGAGGACGCCGCGCTTATGCTCGGCAGGCCCTACGAGCTCGACCTTCGAGGCGCAAGGCTTTCGGACTCGGGGAGAATCGCGGTTATGGGCGGGCAAACGAGCCCCCCGCCGGGTTTGTACGAGTTTTCGGTCTTCCGAGGGCTCGAGGAATCTCTCGGGACCTCGGGAGGAATCGCGGAGCTCGATCCTGATGGGACATGGTCGCTTTCTCCCGAGGTTCTTTCGAGGACGCGGGATTCCTTTCCAGTCGCATTGCGCCTTTTTAGAAAGGTATCAAGAGAGTAGAAGGAGATATAGAAGATGGCGTTGACCAAAGAGGACAAGGCCCGTGTCGTGCTCGAGCACGGAAAGAGCGAAAAGAACACCGGCGCCGCCGAGACTCAGATCGCCCTCCTTACCGAGCGCATCACCATGCTTACCGAGCATTTCAAGGTCCATAAGAAGGACACCAATTCGAGGAGGGGTCTCCTCAAGCTCGTAGGACAGCGCCGTCGCCTGCTGAAGTACCTGCAGCGGACGAATTTGGCAGGGTATCGTGAGCTCATCGAGAAGCTCGGTATCCGCAAGTAGGATCCGCGTCAACCCTAAGCGACCCCCGAGAGGGGACGTCGCGCGGATGGCAAGGCTCGAGGATGGTAGGCCAGTGGCCCGTATCCTCGGGCCTACGGCCCGGTCGGAACGGCACGGGCCCGTTTGCATTGGTTAATACCAAGAAGGAAAATATGGTACACAAGTTATCCTGTAAGATCGGAGACGAGGAACTCGTCCTCGAGACGGGGCGCATGGCCAAGCAGGCCAACGGCGCAGTCTTCGCGACATATGGCGGCTCGGCCGTCATAGCGACAGTCTGCTGTTCCGACGAGGCCAAGGAGGGGCTGGACTTCGTTCCCCTTACCGTCGAGTACAACGAGAAATTCTATGCGGCCGGCAAGATTCCCGGAGGCTTCGTGAAGCGCGAGACGCGGCCCAAGGATCGCGAGATACTAGTGTCGCGCATCATCGACAGACCTATGCGCCCCCTCTTCGATAAGGCATTCGGCCGGGAGATACAGGTCGTGCCGACCTGCGTATCATTCGACGGGGTAATCCCCCCCGACATCATCGGCGTCATCGCGGCCAGCGCGGCGGTCCACATCTCCGATATCCCCTTCGATGGCCCCATCGCGGGCGTGCGCGTTTGCCTCATCGACGCCTCCTATGTCGTCAACCCTACCCATGATCAGATCAAGAAGTCCAAGCTTGAGATCGTCGTAGCCGGAACCGCGCAGGGCATCACCATGGTCGAGGGCCATGCCGAGGAGGCCTCCGAGGAGGAGATGCTCGGAGCCATAGAAGTCTCGAAGAAGCCCATAGCCGACATTTGCGCCCTGATCGTCGAGCTCCGAAAGCTCGCGGGGAAGGAAAAGCTTCCTCTCTCGCCCCTGAGGGTGGAGCTGCAGCGCGCCTCCGAGATCCGCGCCTATACGCGCGAGCTGTTGTCCAAGGCTCTCTTCACCAGGGTCAAGCATGAAAGGTACGCCGCAGTCCATGCCGCGATCGCGGATGCGCGCGCGAAGTTCGCCGAAGTCCTCGTCGACGATATCCAAAAGAAGCTTTTCGACGCCCTCATGGAGGATCTGCAATACGAGATCCTCCGCGGCTCGATCCTAGACGAAGGGGTGCGCGTCGATGGCCGCGGCCTGGAGGACATACGCCCTATAAGCTGCGAGATCAACGTGCTGAATCGAACCCACGGTTCCGCTCTGTTCACCCGCGGCGAGACCCAGGCGCTCGGCGTGACCACTCTAGGCACGGTCTTCGACGAGCAGATCCTCGATGATATCGAAGGCGACAGGCGCGACCGATTCATGCTGCACTATAACTTCCCGCCATTCTCGGTCGGCGAGGTCGGCAGGCTCGGTACTGGAAGGCGGGAGATAGGCCACGGCCATCTCGCCCGGCGCGCCATAGAAGAGGTGCTGCCGAGCAAGGAACAATTCCCCTATACCATCCGCGTCGTCTCGGAAGTTCTCGAGTCCAACGGTTCCTCCTCGATGGCCACGGTTTGCGCCGGCACTCTCTCGCTGCTCCATGCGGGCGTTCCCCTAAAAATGCCCGTCGCCGGCATAGCGATGGGCCTCATCACTCAGGGCGATCGCTACGCGGTCCTATCAGACATCCTCGGGGACGAGGATCACCTCGGCGACATGGATTTCAAGGTGGCGGGCTCTACCAGGGGCATTACTGGCTTCCAGATGGATATAAAGATCGCGGGCGTGTCCACCGAAATCCTCGAGAAGGCTCTCTCCCAGGCCAAGCGCGGAAGGCTGCATATACTTTCCATAATGGAGAAGACGATCTCGGCCCCTTCCTCCGAGATATCGGAGTATGCGCCGAAGGTCGTGACGGCCAAGGTCGATGTCGAGAAGATCGGCGCGATCATCGGGCCGGGGGGGAAGAATATAAAGGCCCTCTGCGAAATGTTCAACGTCAAGATCAACGTCGAGGACGACGGCTCGGTCACGATTTACGGCGCCAATCAAAAGGCCGCATACGATGCCAAAGACGCGGTGATGGGAATCGTCGAGGACCCCATCGTGGGAACCGTCTACGACGGCGTCGTCAAGCGTGTCATGGACTTCGGCGCATTCATCGAAATACTTCCCGGAAAGGAAGGGCTTTGCCACATCTCGCGGCTATCCAAGACCCGCGTAGAGAATGTTACCGATGTCGTCCACGAAGGGGACAAGATCAAGGTGAAGCTTCTCGAGGTCGACAGGCTAGGACGACTCAATCTAGCCAGCGTCGACGCCCTAGATGAGAATGGCAATATTCCCATGCCGGAACGACACGCGCCTTCGGGCGATGAACCGCGACGCGATGATTCGCGACGCGATGATTCGCGACGCGATGATTCGCGACGGCCCTACGACCGCGATCGGCCTTCGGGCGACCGCGGCCATGGCGATAGAGGTCCTCGGAGGGACGACTCACGGAGGAGATAGGATGATTCCGACCCTGCGTCTCCCTTGCGGCGCCTCGCTAGTGGCGGAGACCGCTGAGGGGGCGAGGTCCTTCGCCGCGGGTTTCTGGTTTTCCATCGGCTCAAGGCATGAGGCCCCGCGCGAGCGGGGCTTCGTGCATTTCGTCGAGCATATGGCCTTCAAAGGTACGGCCAAGCGAAGCGCCGCCGCGATATCGCGTGAAATAGACAGGGTCGGCGGCTACTTGAACGCCTTTACCGACCGCGACTCGATATGCCTTCATTGCCAGGTCCCCGCAGCCAGCTGGAGGCTCGCCCTCGAGGTCCTCGCGGACATGGCCTTCAATTCCGTCTTCGACCCCCAGGACCTCGAGCGGGAGCGCGAGGTCATCATAAGCGAAATCCTCTCGGCCGCGGACGATCCCGAGGAGTGCTCGCATGACGAATTCCTGTCTTCGATCTGGCCGGGCGATCCGCTATCGCGCAAGATCGCGGGGGAGCCGAGGGATATCCGCCGCATAGGCCGCGACGAGCTGTGGGCATTTTACAAGGCGGAGTTTTCCCCGCGGAGCCTCTTGGTCGCGGCCTCTGGGCCGGTTCCACCGGCCCATGTCGGCGATGAGCTTGCGCGCCTGCTGGGCGACGGGGTCGAGCCACCTTCCTTCCCGCGCGCCGAGACCGCTCCTTCTTTCCTCCCGGTCGACGACTACGTGCGGGCCGAGATGGAGCAGGTGCATTTCTACGAAGGCATCCAGCTCGAGCCGCCTTTCACCGAAGGCGATTACTTTGCCCTGTCCGCCGTCAACGGAGCGATCGGAGAGGCCTCGAGCTCGAGGCTCTTCCTATCCCTGAGGGAGGATAGGGGGCTCTGCTATTCGGTTTATAGCGCCTTCGCGATGTCGCGGACCGAGTGCCTATGGATGGCTTCGGCCAACGTGTCTCCCGCTCAGCTGCCCGAGCTCGCGACCGAGATGGACAGGCAGCTCGACTACCTGGCCGAGCGCGGGCTCGACGACTCGGAGTGCGCCGATGCCGTGGCGAGACTCTCCGGCTCCTTCGAGCTCTCCCTTGAGGATACTGATTTCAGGATGCGGCGAATCGCCAGGCAGCTGCTATTCTCCGGCCAGGCCATGACGGACGAGGAGATGAGGGAGGGAATCGCCCGCCTGGAATCCCCGGAGCTCAATTCCTCTTGCCGGCGGCTCCTGCACGGGAGGGATCGCGCGCGCTTCGCTTACGGCGGCCTGTCGAGACGGACGGCGAGAGCGAGCGGTCTCGCGCTGGCGGCGCGTCGTGGATGAGATCGCAGTGCGGTTTACGATCGAGACGGGCGCTTCGGCGCCGGAATATAGGACCGACGGCAGTGCCGGGGCCGACCTTAGGGCCTTCCTCGCGAGCCGAATCGCCCTCGCGCCGGGCGAGCGAGTCGCCGTACCGACCGGTCTGCGCATCGAGCTTCCCGTAGGCTATGAGGCTCAGGTACGTCCGCGATCGGGTTTAGCCCTGGCCAAGGGTATAACCTGCCTCAACAGTCCCGGTACGATCGACTCGGATTACCGAGGCGAGATCAAGGTACTGCTCGTCAACCTCGGCAGCGAGACCGTCGTCATCGACGGCGGCGATAGGATAGCTCAGCTCGTCGTCGCGCCGGTGTCGCGCGCAAGGTTCGAGAGGGCGCCTTCCTTGGGAGCGACGAAGCGCGGCTCGGGCGGCTTCGGGTCGACGGGGGCGTGATGCTCGGCGATGCGGCGAAGCTTAGGACGAAGGCCGGATCGCGCTATTTCGTGATTGCGGGCTATGTCTCGCGGGAATTCCTCTTCGGCTTCGTCGTCTGCTTCCTCTTCTTCTTCGCCGTCTTCTTCGTAAACCAGATCCTCCTCATGGCCGAGGACATCCTCTCCAAAAAGGCTCCCCTCAAGGATGTCGTCTTATTGCTCATATACGCCATGCCCTCGGTAATCGCCATGTCCTTCCCCTTCGCGTCGCTCGTGGGCTCCCTCATGACGGCGGGAAGGCTGTCCTCGGACAACGAGATCCTCGCCGTCATGGCCGCGGGCATTGCCCCCAGGCGCGTCTTCATTCCCTTTCTCGTCCTCGGGCTCGCTTTCTCGGTCGTCTCCTTCACGATAAACGATTATTTCCTGCCGCGGGGCAGCATCGCGTTCGGAAAGCTCTCGCGGAGGCTCGTAGCGTCGACGCCCGCGCTCGAGCTTCGTCCATGGTCCTCAAAGCGATATAAGGATATAACCGTAGTCACGGGCGGCATGGACGGCGCGAAGATACGGAATCTCCTCATCTTCGACCGGAGCGAGGAGGGGAGCGAACGGGTCATATCGGCGGGCGAGGCGGGACTCGACGTGGACGACAAGCGAGGCGACGTCGTCCTCGAGCTCTCCGACGTTTGGCAGCAGACGGTCAAGAAAGGCGAGGACGATCGCTTCGAATGGTCGCGCGCCTCGAATATGGAGTATAGGATCTCGATGGAGGAGGAAAACGACGATTCGACGGTACTCGGCCCGCGGGAAATGCCGTCGGTCGATCTGGCCAAGGTCATAGCCGAGAAGGACGCAGCCCTCGCGGAACGGATCGCCAAGCGCGATGAGGACCTGACCCTCGCCCGAGCGTCTCTCGCCGAGGAGTACGACGACGAAGTCATCGGGGACTCGGCCTGGCCCAATTCCGCGGAACGGCTGGGGCCGTATCTCGCCTCCCTGCGCTCCCTGGGGGCGGACAAGCCTTCAGACAGGACTCTCCAAGTCTACCGACTCGAGTATTACAAGAAATTCTCCATACCCTTCGGCGCCTTGTTCTTCGTCGTTCTGGCTTTTCCCCTGGGTCTCCTCGCCAAAAAATCCGGCGGTACGATGGGCTTCGGCGTGGGTATCCTCATTTCAGTCATATACTGGGCGCTTCTCCTGGGCGGGCAAACCCTCGGCACGAGGCTCGCGTTGTCGCCGTTCTGGTCGATCTGGGCGCCGAACGCCGCCGTCCTACTAGTCGGCCTCGCGCTCTGGGCGGCGCGCCTGAGGACGAAGTGAAGGGAAGATGAGGCGAGTAACGACTCTCAGGCTCTATCTTCTCCGCGTGTTCATCCCTGCGCTCGGAGCGGCCCTCGGCCTCTTCGCCCTCATCCTCGAGCTCGTCGATCTCTTTACCAATCTCTGGCGCTATCTCGCGCAGGAGGTACCCCTGCATTCCGTCTTCGAGGTCATCGCGCTCTACCTGCCCACCGCCGTATCCGACGGCCTGCCGATCGCCCTGCTCTTCGCCGCCGCCTACAGCCTGGCGACGCTCTACGCCGACAACGAGCTGACCGTGATATTCGGATCCGGAGTGTCCTTGAGGAGCTTCACCATGCCTCTTTTCGGCGTCGCCCTCGCTCTATGCGTCGCCTCGTTCTTCTTCGACGATGGCGTCGTGCTTACGACGATAAGGCACAAAAACGAACTTTCGCGGCAACTGCTCAACCAGAAGCAATCCCTGAGCAATCCGGACGTAACAGTCATCTCTAGGGACGGCGCGGTGGTCTATCGCGCCCAGTTCTACGACGATGCCTCGAAGAGTCTCTCGGGAGTCACCATCGTCGAGCGCGACGCCGCGGGCGAGCCGGAGGCGCGGATCGAAGCGGCGACCGCCCGTTGGAACGATACGCTGTGGGTATTCGGCCACGTCCGGCGCTTCGAGAGGGCGGCGGACGGCTCTTGGACCGATCATTCCTTCGACACCTGGACCTCGGATTCTCTCGACGAGAGACCCGATGCCTTCCGCAGCCAGAACCGGGATTTGGAAGAGCTGTCTTCTGCCGACCTCCGCGTATACGTGTCCTTCCTGAAGAGGGCTGGATTGCCTTATGCCGGCGCGATCGCGGAGCGAAACAAGCGCTTCAGCTTCGCCTTTACGCCCCTGGTAGTCGTTCTTCTCGCGGGAGCGGCTGGAGGCCGCTTCCGGAAAAACGTACTGTTGGCCACTCTTTTGACAAGCCTTATAGCCGCGACGATGTTCTATGTCGCCCAGATGATCTGCATGCTGCTCGCGAAGACCGGCGCCATCGATCCGCGCATAGGCGCATGGGCGCCCCTCACGCTGTTCCTCGCCGCTGGCGTCCTGCTCTTCAGGAAGGCTCGAACCTAGGGGAGGAGAAGATGGAGCGAAGCGGCATTTTCGTAGAGGAAACAGCGGATAAGTCCACTCGGGCCAGGACTGGCCGGATTTCCCTGCCCCACGGCGAAGTCGAGACGCCGGTCTTCATGCCTGTCGGAACGAACGCGACCGTCAAGGCGATAGGCCCGGAGTCCCTCGCGGAATTGGGTTTTCCCATAATCTTAGCCAACACCTACCACCTTTATCTTCGACCCGGCCATGAATTGGTTCGCGCGGCAGGGGGACTTCACGGCTTTACCGGTTGGAAGGGCAATTTCCTGACTGATTCGGGCGGTTTCCAGGTTTTCTCACTAGCCAATCTTCGTAAACTCAGCGAGGAGGGCGTTCGCTTTCGCTCTCACGTTGACGGCTCCTATAGATTCATTTCTCCCGAGGAGGCCGTGGATGCGCAAACGGCTTTCAATAGCGACATACAGATGCAGCTCGACGTATGCACTCCTTGGGGAACGAGCGCTGAAGAGGCGAGAAAGGCATCCGAGCTCACCTTCCGATGGGCGGCTCGGGCGAAGGAGCGTTGGCTGGCGAAGCGCGAGGAAGGATACCGAGGCGAGCTTTTCGGCATAGTGCAGGGCAATTTCTTCAAGGATACGCGCGAGAGAAGCGCTGCCGAGATAGCTTCCCTGGACCTGCCGGGGATCGCCATAGGCGGGCTCTCGGTCGGGGAGCCCTTCGAGGTCTTCGCGGACTTCCTCGCCGGCATATCGGCCAGGCTGCCCGCCGACAAGCCGCGCTACCTCATGGGAATAGGGACTCCCGACTATATCCTAGAGGCGGTCGAGAACGGTATCGATATGTTCGATTGCGTATTTCCCACGAGGACGGCGCGCAACGGGCTTATTTTCACGGCTCGGGGTCCGATAGCCATAAAGAAGGCGATCTACGAGAAGGATTTCGGCCCTCTCGATCCGAAATGCGGATGTAAAGTATGCAAGGGTCATAGTCGGGCATACATCCGCCATCTGTACAAGTGCGAGGAGATTCTCTATGCGATGCTGGCCACCTATCATAACCTATACTTCCTGCAGGATTTCGTCACTCAAATTCGAGAGAGCGTTCGCCGGGGCGAATTCCGCGCCTTCAAGCGCGATTTTCTCACGACCTATGCGGCAAGCGGCAAGTAAATCGCGAGTAGGGCGTAGTCGGCTTTCGATATTTTTATTCGCTCTCGCTCTTTCGTCCGGTTATGTCGCCTGGGCCCAGGCGACCGCCCAGCGGGCGACCGCCCAGCAGGCGACCGATCCGGCCGCGCAGCTCGAGGCAAGTCGGCGAGATACCATCCGCTATGGAATAGACGCCGAGATAAGCGATTTGATCAAGGACCTGACGTCCGAAAAGGACGAGAGATACGATAGCGACCTCTTGACTCTCTTCATTAGCTCGCGAAGCCCACGGTTGCGGACGACTATTCTCGATTTCTTCGCATCCCTGGAGTGGAATGGGGCGGAGAAGCAGGCTCTCGGGATCGTGGACGATAGGGACAACCAGGATGTCGACCTCGTCAATTCCGCCCTTCTTTACTTGGCGGCGATACGATCCAAGGATGCGCTGCGTTTTTCCGACGCCTTGATCAAGGAAGACAATAAGAAACTCCTCCAGGCCCTCGTGCGTCTCATGGGAAAGTCAGGAGGCGAGCCCGAGGAAGCCCTCCTTCTCGCCTGGTTCGATGGCGACTCGACGACGCCAGCGCTCAAAGAAGAAGTGATAAAGGCACTAGGAGAAATCGGCTCGGCAAAGGCGGCCGAGCGCCTCGACAAGCTCATAGTGGACGCTACGGCCGGAAAGGCGGAAAGGATGTTCGCTTGCGACGCCTTGGCCAAGATCAAGGACGACTCTTCGGTCGACAGCCTCGTTAAGGCAGCCAACGATGCCGATCCTAACGTCAGGGCGTCGGCGATTCAGGCCCTCGGCATTTTCGCGAATGGAAGCGGCGCGCCGAGCGATGCCGCGAAGGGCGCCATCGCGGAGGCTCTTCGCGATTCCTACTATAAAGCCCGAATCGCCGCGTGCCAGGCTGCCGTCGCGGGCGAAGTCGCCCAGGCCCTGCCTTTTCTGCGCTACAAGGCGCAGAGCGATCCGGTGCAAGCCGTAAGGATCGAAGCCTTCCGTTCCCTTGCCGGCCTCGGAGCCGCTTCAATCGGCTCCGGCTCCGATGGCCTCGATAATCCTTTCGTCTTCCTGCGCGGCAGGCTCGAGGATACGAAGGAGGATGAATCCCTCAGGGCGCTTTCCTTCGGTCTTCTCTGTCGCTACGATCCGGCCGGATCCCTCCCTACGCTCGAGGCCAGGCTCAAAGCCGAGGCCGCGGAAAAGGACAGGTCTTTCTATACGACACTCGCTCGGGAAGTCGCGAATGCCGACAATGCCCCCGGGATAGGGGCGCTGGCGCGCGTGCTGCTTTCAGACAAAGAGTACCTGATTCGCGTAGCGGGGATCGAATGGATACGAAAAAACAAGGCAATGGACATGAGGCCCGATCTCGAGCTTCTCGCAAGGGACGATCCGTCGCACATGATAAAGAAGCGCGCGGCTGAGGCGCTGAAGTCATTCTAAAAGAAAAGAGGGAAGGCAACCGCGGAGAGCATAGAGCTCAGCCACCGAGAGTGCGGAGAGAAGAGCTGAAAGGGCGATCCGGCCCGATTTCCCTCGCCGCTACAGCCCTGGCGTCTCTATGCAATGGAGAAGCCTGTTTATACGGTTCGCGGGCTTCTCGTACGCGACGAAGCGGAGCGTCATCGGGTAGCCCGACCTCGATATCATCGGGATGTCTTTGCCCAGACAATCCTCCATGGGACCATCCAGTTCGGGGAAGAGCTCCGACCGGATCGGAACGAAAGCCAGCTTCTCGCCGTCGAAGTGAAGCTCCGCGGATTTTCGCGGAACGCTCACGAGGAATACGAGAAAGTCGCTCGCTCCGCCTCCTACGGATTTCGAGGCCCCCGCCGAGAGCGCATGCACGTTACGCATGCCTATATGGGAATTCTGCTCGGCTACGAGAAGCTCGATCTCCATGGATCCGGGCTTGACCACGCGAGGCGCGTAGGATGCCGCCTGGCGCTGCGCCTTGGATTCGGCCTCACGCGATCGCGATGGCCTGGCCGCCGGCCTTCGTCGCCCCGAGGCCTCCGCCAGCAAGGAGACGGTCCGCTCGGATTCGGCCTTCCTTTGGGCAAGCAGGGCCGCCGCGCTTCCTTCGATCACGGCATCATGCTCATTCGATTCGGGAACCGCTCGTACGAGGGCGCGTGCCCCTCGAGCGACGCTCGCCGCCGGCGCTTCCCGCGGATCCACCTTGGCGGCCCTCCGCGCGGCTTCCGCAAGCAGGGCGGCGTCCCGAGCCGCCTCTTCCCGCCGGCTTGCCGCTATGGCCTTGGCCGAGCGGATGGCGGAAGCCGATCGCTCGCCTTCGCTGGCGGACCCGGCCGCAGCTGCAGCCTCGAGGACGGCCCTGGCATCGGCAGCCTTCAATGGATGAGGCGCGGCGCCCGCCGCGACGCCCCGAGCGCGCGGGGATTCGACCTCGGCGGCGGCAGTAGACGAAGTGGCCGAGTCATAGGCATCCGCCTGGAGGACTGCCGCGGCGATAGTCGGCTCGGCGCGTTTCGGCATGCGCCTGATCATGATGGCAGCGCCGAGCAGCGCGGCAAGGCCCAGAAGGAGGACGATCGCGAAAAGCACGATCCGCGCTCCCGAGCGCAGCAAGGCCGAGATCGGATTCTTCGCGAGGTCGAGATCGAGAGTCCCGGAATCCGGGCTGACGCGAACGCCGTTGGCGAAATGCAGGGTGACCTGGAGCTTCGACCGACCCTGCGGTACCGAGTCGGGTATCAGTACCGGAACGTCCATCGACCCCGAGCGGCCGCCCTGAAGAGTGAGGAAGGCCTTGCTCGCGAGGATATCCGAATCGCCCAAGCGTACGCGGTCGAGCTCGAGCCCTACGGCCGATTCGGATGCGTTGCGCAACTTGATCGTGAAGGAGAACGAGTAGTCCCGCTTTCCGAGCGGGCCGGGGAACTGGACCATAGGGAGAGATAGGCTGTTCCTCGCTATGTCAGCCTTGCCGTCGGCGGAGAAGTCGGACACCTTTGCGTCGAGGGCGGCGGCCGCGGCGTCGAGATAGGATTTCCCCTTGGCCTCGGCGCTGTAGGGGGAGGGCGCCCCGCGCTCCCCGGGTTTCGGGAAGGGAAGCCGGATTATATGAACGGGCCAGCCGTTGGCGCGGATCTTGGCCGCGACGGCCTCGATTTCCGCCGCGACCTTCTCCGGAGGCATGCCGAAGGTCGGGCTCGAGGGAGGGGGGTTATGGACGCCGTCGGTTATGACGACGATCACCTTGCGCCTGCTCTCAGGAAGGTCCGCGACGTATTGGTAGAGGTAGCTGAGGCCGCCGACGAGATCGCTGTAGCGAGCCAGCGGATAAAGCAGGTACAGGCGGCCTAGCACGGACTTGACGTCGGCTTCGCTCGACATGCGTTGCGCGATCTCGGTTTGGGCTATCTCGCCGAAGCTGAGCAGGTGGAAGGTGTCGCCGAAGCGAAGGTAGTCCTTGACGACCGACGAGATTACGAAATCGGTCACGTCCTGGAAATACGGCATGACGCTCTGCGAGACGTCGAGAAGGACGACCACGTCGGTGGCGTCCGAATCGGCCCCGGAGGGAGCCTGGATGGGCGACTGCGCCTCAGCGGGGAAGGCGGCGACCGTCGCGAGCAGGACGATGCAAGTGGCTAGCGCCGCGATGCTTCTTCTCGACATCGACATGTTCTTCGCTCCTTCCGGCGCCGATCGCTACAACCTGGCCGCCTCGATGCGCTCGACCTTATATTGGAATTTGCGCTCATGGATGAGGAAGCTGAGACGCTCGCCCGCCTTGTGGTTGAGGAGCTTCTTGCCGAGGGGCGACAGATAGGAGATGACGTTGTTCGCGGGGTCGGATTCCCAGGGCCCGAGTATGGTATAGGCCTCGGAATCGCCGGATATCTCGTTCGCGAGGGTCACGACGGTCCCGAAGGATACCTTGCCGACCGACACCGTCGACTTATCGAAGATCTGCGCGCGCTCGATCTCGTTCTTCAGCTTCGCGACCTTGGAATTGAGCTCGTCCTGCTTCTCTTTCGCGGCCTTGTACTCGGCGTTCTCGCGAAGGTCTCCGAGCGATAGGGCATAGGCGATCTCTTTCTGGTTCGCCGGTACCTCGACGTCGAGGATTTCGGAGAGCAAGGCCTGCTTCTCGCTGTACTTGCTCGAGGTGACCATGAGCCCGCGGGAAACGACCTGCTTTTCCTCTTCTCCGCCGAAGTGGAATTCCGGCCATTTCTCCATGATCTTCCGTCGCATCGAGAGCTTGATCGCGGGATCCAGGTCCTTCACGTCGCTCACGAGGGTATAGACGCGCTCAATGGTCTCGGCCCTCGATTCGAGGAGGTAGGCCTCGAGGGTGGAATCCTTGAACAGGATGGCCTGGACCTGCTTATTGATCTTTCGGTTCTCCGTAGTGTCCCTATGGCTCTCGATCTCCTTGAAGGTCAGGTCGAGGATATGAACGAGGGTGATCATGATCTTCTCGTACGAGAGGCCGAGCGTGGAGAACCACTCCTCGTCTTTCAGGTTCTTGACGACCCAGATGAAGGCCTCGCGATGATCGCGGTAATTCTCGACGATGTCGAGCACCATGCGGCGGAGCTTATCCTCGTATCCGCCAGACTTGAGCGTATCGAGCATGCCGGCATTCAGCGAATAGGGGAAGAGCTTGACGTATACGTCGGCCCAATCGGGTACGAAATTCTTTATGTGCAGGAGAAAGGATCGCCGAAGCTCCGCGTCCTTTATGGCATCGTAGACTGCGACCGGATCCTCGATCTCGTCGAAGAGCTCGGCGAAGCCGAGAGTCGCCGCGCCTTTCAAATGGCTGTACTTGGCCGCCAGCTCCTTCAGGAAGAGGTAGGAAGCGACCACCGTCTCGTTCGCGGCCTGGTACGAGCGCACGAAGCCGGTGAAGAAGGCCAGCATCTCCGTGAAGAACTCGGAGTCGGGCTCGCCCGACTCGAGGAAGTCTCGGATGTACTGGACTCGCGCGAAGAAGTTCTTCTCGGCCTTGAATTGGTTGTACACCTTCTCCTCGAAGGACAGCGGGCGGTCGCGCACTATGTAGGTGGCGATGTCGTCGGTAGCGTTGCCGAAGATGGAATCCGTCTTCAGGACTTCGCGGGCCTTCGCGCTCCATGAGTTCCACTCGTTCGCGGTGAGGACCGACGGCACCAGCTCGGCCTTGATGTGCTTGAGGTCCGCGCGATTGTCGAAGCTCTTTATGATGATGCGCAGGGCCCATGCCGGGTCTCCCTTGACTTTCTCGCGGAGCTTGTCCTTGGACCACACGGCCTTCAGGACCCAGATATGCTCCTTCGATAGCGTCGTCAGGCTGTCGATGGCCATCTTTAGGGACATCTTGTGGCCGCGGCTCTTCGCGAAGTCGATGACGATGTCGTCGCCCTTTATGCTCGCTATGCGTCCGATGTTCCAGGTGCGATGGTAGACGAAATTGCCGGCGTCGAAGGCGATGTGCTTCTCGAAGTCCGCCATCGCCTCGTGCATAGCCCGATAGGATTGGGCTATGTTCGATAGCCGAATGTAGTCCTCGAGATGCGAGTGGTCCCTGAACTTCCCCTTGTAGCACTCGATGACGTCCTTGCGGAGCGAGGGGTTCTTCTCGTCGTAGTCGATGACGACCTTGAGGATGTCGAGCGCCGTGTTCCAGTCCTCCTTCTCCTTGTAATGACGGAAGAGGTCGAGCAGGAGCCCAGCGGCCTTGTCCTCCGAAATCTGCTTGGCGATCTTGCGCTGGACATGAAAGAAGAAGTCGATATCCTCGGGGCAGTACTCCACGAGCTTGCCCCAGATTTCCTTGACGTTGGTAGTAAGGCCCTTATTGATATATCGATGGAGGGCCTTTTTGTAGAAGTCCACCGCCTCGTCGGCCTTGCCTTCCTTCTCCCGCTTTTCGGCCAAGGCCTTGACGATCTCGGCCTCCTCGTAGTCGACACGTATGAGTCTCTCCCAGACCGAGTACATGTCCTCGGGGCGGCCGTCCGACTCGTAGCATTCCGCGAGGCGCCTGAGGGCGATACGGTTCTCTCCGTAGTCGAGTATTCGCTGGCAGACGAACTCGACGACGCTCCACTTCTTGTTGTCGGCGAAGAGGTCGAGCAGCGCGACCATGGCCGAATCGTCGATCTGCTGGCGCATCAGCGCGAAGATACCGGAAAGATACAAGGCTATGATGCTGGTCTTTGTGTGGGAAAGGTGCTCGTCGCAGAGCCCCTTGATCTCGTCGATGGCCTTGTCGCGCGACGCGTCCTGGGCGATAGCGTCGAGCTCCTTTAGATTCGCCGCGGAGTAGGCGCTCAAGGATGCGCGAGTCCACTTCTCCTCGTTGAGCATCTCCTGGACTTTCTGGGCGATCTGCGATTCGGCCATATTGTCTCCTCTCCTAGGCTGTATATTGCTTGTAGATGGACTGATCGAGCAGCCTGACTTTCAGCAGGATCTCGTCGATCCTCGCCCGATCTTCCTTCGCCGCGATATAATGATCTATCAGCCAGAAATAGCGATTGATGAGACGCGGAGCGAGCGAGGCGCCGCCTTCTTCCTTGGACTCGTTCTCGAGTTGGTAGATGGATTGCCGAAGCTTGCCGACCTCCACCGCCTTGAGCTCCCGCCTGATCGTGAAGACGCCGAGGACGGCGCCGTAAACGGGAATCCACTCGGGCAGCTCGAGCCCCTTGTAGCCGAGCGAGGCCACCTTGGCGGCGAGACGGCGGATCATCGACGACTCGAGAACCTCGACGTCGATGCGCTGAGGCGCTATGAAGAAAGCCTCGCGGAAAAGCGCCTTGGACTTTCGCTCGTCCCCCTGCAGGCCATAGGCGTCCGCGAGATGGGCGAGGACCTCGGCGTCCTCCTTCCTCTCGCGGGCCGCCGTCTCGAGGGCGCGAAGAGCGCCGACGTAATCGCCCGTGCCCTTAAGGCAGATACCCGTCCTCAGGGCGAGGTCCGCTTCGTGCGAGTCCTTCTCCTCGGGCGGAAGGGCGGAATACTGGCTGAGGGCAAGAGAGAAGGCGAAGGTCTTGAAGGCGAAAAGCGCCCGCTCGAATTCGCCGGCGAGCTTGGACGCGAAAGAGGCGAAGGCCTTCCATTGAGCGATGACGTACTCGCCCCGCTCGAAAAGGTTCGGAAGGGCCTCGAGACGCGTCAGGCGCTCCGCCCAGAAGTTGGCGCATTTCAACGACCAGAGAACCTCCGCCGCCTCGAAGTCGAGGGCGAGGGCCCCTTCGATGCAGTCCGTCGCTCCGCGCAGGTCGACGCACTTGAGACGTTCATATGCGTTCGACATCAGGGCGGTAACGCTTTCCTGTTCGGCCATGCTCTTCCGGATATTGCCGGTCCTTCGAATCGCGTCGGTCCGCTCCCGACATTCGACTGCGCAGGCCCGGCTTGGTTAAGGATACGACGCTTCGATAATATCGCGGTTGGATGGGCTTGGTCAATCGTCGAACCGCGCTCGAAACCCTTGTCAGGACGCGTAAAACCGCGTTCGTAAAAGGATTTCCCCGCAATCGGGCGCCCGCGAGCCTTGGCGCGGACGACCCGGATATGATACTATCCGCCCTCGTGGAAGCGCCTATTTTCGCGCCCTCCCTTCTGTCCGCGGATTTTTCCGATATGCGCTCGGCTTTGGCGAAAATCGAGGACGCCGAAGCAGATTGGGTGCACTTCGACGTGATGGACGGGCGCTTCGTTCCTAATCTCACATTCGGTCCCAAGATGGCGGCCGATATACGACCGCTCACGCGTCGGCCGCTCGACGTGCATCTCATGACTGTCGAACCCGAGAGACTCGCGCCCGCGTTCGCCTCCGCTGGAGCCGATTACATCACCTTCCATCTGGAGGCGACAGTTCATGCCCATCGGCTCGTCCAGTCCATTCGGGCCATGGGCGCGAGGCCGGGGATCGCCATCGTGCCTTCGACTCCGGCCGCTTCGCTGTCCGAGCTCCTGCCCTTCGTCGATCTCGTGCTCGTCATGACCGTCGACCCCGGTTTCGGAGGCCAGGCTCTCATCCCGACCTGCCTCGAGAAATGCGCGTCCCTCGCCGCCTCGCGCGCGGAGCGCGGGCTCGGCTTCTTGATTTCCGTGGACGGAGGAATAAACCTCGATACGATTCCCGGGGTCGCGCGGGCCCGCGCCGACGTTCTCGTCATGGGCTCCGCTTTCTTCGGGGCGTCGGAGCCCTCGGCCGCCCTCCGGGAAGCAAGGTCCTCATATATGAGCGCGCGGCCCTAAGCCTGCGGTATGTTGAGTTTTCAGAGCGGCGGACCGATAATCTATCGGAGGCATACGCCCATGCATAGGACCAAGCCCCTGCTTCTAGCGCTTCTTCTCGCGGCGGTCGTCGGGGCCCGGCTTGCAGGACAGCAAACGTCGCCAGGCCCTTCATCCCAAGCGGGCGCGAAAGCCACCTTGGATAAGGGCATAGAGCTTTTCGGTCTGGATAAGTATCGCGATGCTCTCGACCTTTTCGGCCAGCTGCTCTCGGACCCCAAAGCCGGGGAACAGCGCTCGGAAGCCTCCTACTGGTCCGTACTCGCTTATCTCGCGATAGGCGACCAATCCACAGCCGAAAAATCCATCGATGCCTTCATAGCCGCGTATCCCAAAAGCCCGCGCGTGGCGGATCTCCTCTATCAGCGAGGCCGAATCCTGTATTCGAGGGGCGATTACGAAGGAGCGCTCAAGGTTTTCTCCGCCTTCGCCTCCATGGCCCCGTCCAGCGACCTCGTTCCGGCCGCTCTCTATTGGAGCGGAGAATGCCTCTATTCCCTGGGCAGGCTGGAGGAAGCCGAAAGGGCCTTTACGGCCGTGACGCAGGATTATCCGACGAGCGTGAAGGCCGAGGCCGCGACCTACCGAATCTCCCTCATCGGGCTTGAATACAGGCAGCGCGAGCTCCTCAAGCTCCTGACCTGGAGCCACGAGGAATCCCTGCGTTCGGCCGAGGATTTTCGCAGGCGCGAGAAGGCCTACGAGGCTTCGATAGCCCTTTACCAAAAGCAGATCGCGGACGCCAAGCGAGGCGCGACCGGCGACCAGGACAAGATCATCGCCGACCTGCGCGCGCAAGTCGCGGATCTCGGGACGAAGCTCGCCGACGGCGAGGCCAAGCTGGCTTCCGCCCAGGCCGAAGAGGATGCCTTGCGCGCGTCGCTCGCCTCGGCCCAATCCGCTTCCGGTCAGGCCGCTCCCCCGATCTCGCCCCAGGGTCCGATAGACAAGGATTCGAAGGCCGCCGCCCTGGCGGCGAAGGCGCGGGCACTCGACCTCCTCGAGTTCTATATCGACCGCATCGCGAAGGACGGGAGCAAATGAAGCGCATCGCAGCAACGGTCTCCGTCCTCATCGCCTGCGCGATCGGCCTCCAGGCGCTCGAGGCGCGCGAAGGGCTGGTGAAGCTCGTGGTGGACGAGTCCACCGCCCGCATATCCGTCTATAGGCTCATCGACGTGACTAAGGATCGCTACGAGCCTCTTATTTTCGATTCGGACCCCAGGACGAGCTTCGTTACTCTGAGCGTCGACGGACGGATGTACAAGCTCGGCGATGCGGCGGAATTCCGCCCGACGATCACGCGCACGGATACCGGGGCGCAAATCGAATTCCGGTCGGCCTCGGTCGTAGTGCGCCAGATCCTGGATTTCGCGAGATCGGATGGTTCCTCGCTCGCGGACGGCCTGCGAGTCAGCTTCGAGATCGAGAACATCTCGGAAGGGGAGGCCTCTCTCGGCCTTCGCTATCTCATCGATACGTGGCTCGGCGAGAAATCGGGCATTCATTTCGTGACAGACAAGCGCCCGCGCATCTCCCAGGAAACCGCCATTCTGCCTGATTCGGACGACAGCTGGGTGGCGACCCCGGGAGAAAAAGCCAGCTTCATGGTTCAATTCTCCGGGCCAGGCATCGATAGGCCCGACAAAGTACTCCTCGCGAATTGGAAGCGCCTCTCCGACGCGCCTTGGAGCTTCGACGTCAATTCCCAGCGCAATTTCACGCTCGTGCCGTACTCGATCAACGATTCGGCGATCGCGCTATACTGGGAGCCCGCGCCGGTGGCGCGAGGAGCCACGAGACGCTTCTCGTTCGCCATGGGAAACTTCAACGAGAAGGGATATCCGACGGGAAACGCGAAGAGCCAGACCGAAGCGATCTTTTCTTCGACCGTCCTCGAGGCCAAAGCGCCGGATGCGACTACTTCGATCGCGGCCGATCTCGTCGCGGTAAGGGATCTCATCTCGAGGATCGACATGGCCGTCGCGGAAGGCGGGACCATATCCCCCGACGAGCTCGCCACCTGGAGCAAGATCCTGGATCGCCTCGAGGAGAGAAAGAAAGGGTATTAGGTCAAGCGATGGCGCGAACAGCGCTCGACCGCGCCGAGAAGCTCTTCGCGAGCGGGCGCTTCGCCGAGCTCATTTCCCTACTCGAGCCCCAGGTACCGGTCTATAGGGAGTCGCGGCGCTTTTACTACCTTCTGGGCGCCTCCTGTCTTCGCGCGGGGGACCCGGGCGGGGCGTCGACCTATCTGAAACGGGCCGAGCAACTTTCGCCTTCCGATGTCGATACCGTCCTTGCCCTGGCCGCGCTCTCGGTTCGGAAAGGCGATACCGCGAGCGCGATCGAGGGATACCTGCGCATTCTCGAGGACAAGCCGGGGGACAGAAGGGCGCGAGCCGGTCTCGGGGTCCTCCGCAGGGAGGGCGGACCCGAGGGACTGTCGCGTCTCATCGAGAGCGGCCGCATCGAAAGACTCTATCCGGGCCATCGGCCGATCCCGCGCTTCGTTACGCCCCTCGGGATATTCCTGGCCTTCGCCGCCGCGGTATATTTCGGATGGTCGCCGGCGGCCGCGCTGCTGGAGGCCGTCGTTCGCCCAAGGGCGATCCGCCCCGAAGTGGCGGCCGTGACCTTGAGCCGAGCCGAGACGGATTCGCCCGTCCAGACCGGCGGGATCTTCAGGTACGTGCTCACCGAAAAGCAGGCGCTGGACGCATTCGAAAAGGCTAAGGATTATTTCCAGGCTTACCGCGACAATGCGGCCCTGATCGAGATTAATCGCCTTCTCGGATCCAACGCGAGCCCAGGCCTCAAGGAGAAGGCGCGCTCCCTGAGGTCCTTCGTCGGCAAGCCCGACTTCCGCACTATCAAAGACGTCCCCGGCTTCGACGAAGTGCGCCTCGACCCGGCCCTTTTTGAGGGCTGTTCGGTATCCTGGAAGGGCATGGCGGCGAACGTAAAGGACGATTCGGGCGTGGTTACTTTCGATTTTCTAGTAGGCTATCAAGACAAGAATCGTCTCGAGGGAATAGTGCCTGGACGGATAAGCGGGGCAGAGGTCCCGGTGGACAGGCCGCTTGAGCTGCTCGCGAGACTGAGCTTCGCCGATAATGTCCTTTCCTTGGATGGAATAGCCATTCATGAGCTCGTTCAGGGGAAGACACCCTAAGACCGGTCCTTAGGCGGGAAGGGCCGCGCGGCGAATGCCGCGCGGCCCTTCCCGATCGACTGGAACGACGTTTTACTTCGCTTTCTTCGCGCCGGGCTTGGCCGAGGCCGTGGGCCTCCCGGTCTTGACGGCGGCTTTCTTCGCGACCGGTTTCCCGACGACGGCTTTTTTCGCGGCCGGCTTCTTCGCCGAGCTCGCGCGAGCGGGCGGCGACTTCTTCTCGGCCTTGGGTACCGGCTTCTTCGCCGGCGCGGCCTTCTTCACGGCGCTCGCGCGAGCGGCCTTTTCCTCGATTACGGCCTGGGCCGCCGCGAGCCGCGCGATGGGAACGCGGAAGGGGGAGCAGGACACGTAGTTCATACCCACGGAGTGGCAGAACTTGACTGACCTGGACTCTCCGCCATGCTCTCCGCAGATGCCGATCTTAAGGCCCTTTCGAGCGGAGCGACCCTTTTCGATGCCCATCTTGACGAGTTGGCCTACGCCGCTCTGATCGAGACTTACGAAGGGATCGTTGGCGAAGATCGCCTTGCCGCCTTCCTTCTCGGACCTGACGTAATCCGGGAGGAAGCGACCCGCGTCGTCGCGGGAAAGGCCGAGGGTCATTTGAGTCAGGTCGTTCGTGCCGAACGAGAAAAACTCCGCGACCTCGCCAATCTCGTCGGCGAGCAGGGCCGCGCGGGGGATCTCTATCATGGTGCCCACCATATAGGCGACCTTCGACCCGGACTTGGCGATGATGGCGTCGGCGACCGCCCTGGTCTGGTCGACGAGGATCTTGAGCTCCTTTCGATCGATGACCAAGGGGATCATGATCTCGGGGAGCACCGTGCCGCCCGCCTTGGCGAACCCGACCGCGGCTTCGATGATGGCGGTGACCTGCATGTCCAGGATCTCGGGGTAGGTGATCGTAAGGCGGCAACCGCGATGCCCGAGCATCGGGTTGGACTCGTGCAGCTGCTCGCAACGCATCCTGATGTACTCGGGGCTCTTGCCCGTGATGTTAGCGAGCTTGTTGACGCCCGCGTCGTCCTTGGGGGTGAACTCGTGGAGGGGCGGGTCTATGAGGCGGATGGTTACGGGCTTCCCGTCCATTGCCTTGAAGATGCCCTTGAAGTCCTCGCGCTGGAAGGGAAGGAGCTTGGCGAGCGCCTTCTTGCGGGCCTCGACATCGTCGGCGATGATCATCTCCTGGATGGCGAGCTGGCGTTTCTCCGAATCGGCCGGGTTCTTGAAGTCCTTGAAGAACATGTGCTCGGTACGGCAGAGGCCGATACCCTCGGCACCTAGCTCGACCGCCTTCTGGGCATCGTGGGGGGTGTCGGCGTTGGCGCGGACTTTGAGGGCGCGAATCTCGTCGCACCAGCCGAGGAGGATCTTGAACTCCTTGGTCTGCTCGGGCTTCTTGAGGGGGAGGGCGCTGAGGAAGACTTCGCCCGTAGTGCCGTTGAGGGTAACCTCGTCCCCCTGCTTGAGGACCTTGCCGCCGACCTTGACCGTCTTGGCCTTGTCGTCGATATCGAGGCCTTCGCATCCGACTATGCAGCACTTACCCCACCCGCGGGCGACGACCGCCGCGTGGGAAGTCTTGCCGCCGGTCGCGGTGAGGATGCCCTGGGCGGCGAACATGCCGCCCACGTCCTCGGGGCTGGTCTCGCGCCGGATGAGGATGACCTTGACTCCCTTTTTCGTTTCCTCCTCGGCGTCGGCTGCATTGAAGCAGAGCTTGCCGGCAGCGGCGCCCGGGACTGCGTCGATGCCCGTCGCGACCTTGAGCTCCTTGAGCTTCGCGCTTCCGACGGCCGCTACGTCGATAATCGGATAGAAGACGCCCTCGACCTGCTCCGGCGTAATGCGGGCGATGGCCTCCGCCCTGGTGATGAGGCCTTCCCCGACCATGTCGACGGCCATCTTGAAGGCGGCGGCGGGGAGGCGCTTGCCGGTGCGGCACTGGAGCATGTAGAGCTTCTCGTCCTCGATGGTGAACTCGAGGTCCTGCATCTCCTTGAAGTTTTTCTCCAGGGTCTTGCGGACCTGGCATAGCTGCTTGTATGCCTTGGGAAGCTTGGTCTCGAGCTCGATGAGCTTGAGAGGCGTACGGATGCCGGCTACGACGTCCTCGCCCTGGGCGTTGATGAGGCAATCGCCGTAGAAGACGTTCTCGCCCGAGTTGGGGTCGCGGGTGAAGCAGACTCCGGTGCCCGACGTGTCGCCCTTGTTGCCGAAGACCATCTGAACGACGTTGACGGCCGTGCCCTTGAGATCGGTGATCTTCTCGACGCGACGGTAGGTGACGGATTTGTCCGCCTCCCATGAATCGAATACCGCGTCGATGGCCCCCCAAAGCTGCTCGACCGGGTCCTGCGGGAAGGGCTCGCCCTTCTTGGACTTGTAGAAGGCCTTGAACTCCTCGCAGAGCTTCTTGAGGTTCTCGGCGGAAAGCTCGGTATCGCTCTTCGCGCCGAGGGATTTCTTCATTCGGGTGAGCATCTCCTCCATCGGTTCCTTGGAGAGGCCCATGGCCGTGGTGGAATACATCTGGATGAAGCGACGGTAGCTGTCGTAGGCAAAGCGGGGATTGCCGGTCTTGGCGGCGAGGCCCTCGACCGACTTGTCGTTGAGCCCGAGGTTGAGGATGGTCTCGAGCATGCCCGGCATCGAGCGCGCCGCGCCCGAGCGGACGGATACGAGGAGCGGATCCTTGGGATCCCCGAGCTTCTTGCCGACGGTCCTCTCGAGCTTGGCCAAGGCGAGCTTGGTCTCGTCGACGATGTTCTTGGGCAGCTTGCGACCCGACTTGAAGTACTCCTCGCAGGCAGGGATACCGATCGTGAAACCGGCCGGGACGGGAAGTCCGATCTTGGTCATCTCCATGAGCCCCGCGCCCTTGCCGCCGAGGATGTCCTTGCTGGTGACGCTGGTCTCGGCGACGCCCCCCCCGAACTGATAGACGAACTTTGCCTTTGCCATAAAGCTTATTCCTCCGTATGTCGATTGGTACAATGGAAAGCCGTATAAAAGTACCTGAAAGGCCCTTCCCTGTCAAGGAATGAAGGCATCCGGAGGCGGGGCGTCATGCCAGTTATAGAAATGTCTCTAGTTTGAAGCGCGCGCTACAGGTTGAGCGCGAGAGTGATGACGGTCAGGTCGGATCCCGCTATTTGATTCACGAGGGACTCGAACTTGACGTTGACTTTCTCGCATGCCTCTGAAAGATAGGAAAGGTAATAGAGGCCGAGCTCGGTATTCGCCTCGCCTTCCGGAAGCTGCTTGTAGAAGTCCTGCAGGCTCTTCTTCTTGAGATCCGCGCTCTTCCGGTCCTCGAAGGTCTCCTTGACAGTCTGATACTCGGACTCTTTATTGTAGAGGGTGATTTGGAGTCTGCCCTGCATGCCCACCGTGGCGCCGCGCGAGCCGATCTTCCATGAAAGGTAGACGAGTTCATCCTTGCGCTCGAGCGACTCGATGACCTGGCGCCTTATGTTGGGATCGAAGAGGACCGCGTTCATGTCCACGGCGCCCTTGAAGATGGCTTTCGCCTCGCGCTTGAGGTTGGAGTTCTCGGCGTTCATCGCGAGCTCTATGATCATGAGCGAGACGTATTCGGCGATCTTGGACTTTTCCATGTATTCGGCGAGGGAGGTCCTGACGTCCTTGATCAGTTGATCGTAGCCGTCGGATCCCTTGAACTTCGCGATGATGAACCAGGTAAAGGGTCGGAGATTGTTGAGGAATTTCTCCGAGAGCAGGAGCTGGACGTTTTTCTCCTCGGGAAGGAGAGACGAATTCTTGCTGATATACGAGAATATGGGAGCCAGGGTCTCCTGCTTGATCTCGATGAGCGCCTTTTCCTTCTCTTTGAGGACGTTCTGCAGGAAGGCGTCGTTTATCCTCGTCCTGTCGTCGATTATATTGGCGGGATTGAGCCGGTTCCACTTCTTGATGACATCGCTGGAGAGTATGCGGGCGAAGATGTATGCGTCGTATTGCCGGTAGAGCATCGAGTAGACGATGAGCTTGGAGAGATCCATGATCTCCTGACGGGTCGACATGAAATCGCTCTTGGATATCTCGACCTTGGAAATGTAGTCGACGAGCATCATGCGTTGGAGGGATGGGGGGCTGATCGCGTCGAGGACGATCCCGTACTCCTCGACATTGTCGGCCAGCTTGAATTTCTTGAGGTTCCTGCCCCTGCGAATGAAGAAGGACGTTCCTTCCTCGGTGAGCACGATCTTAACCGGCAGATCGATGACGCTCTTCCTCTCCTGCATCCCCTGACCTTTCGTTTCGAGCAGTATATGCCATTATCGGCTCATGGTAAACAGTATTGACGAACCCGTCGCCCCCTTCCTATGCTCGAAACGTGAGAATGAAGCGCTCGACGTCGCCCGCGAATACCGCGCGCGCGGTTCATGGCGCCGGCCGCTTGATGGCTGCGGCAATGCTTTTCTCCGCCTTCGCCTTTCCGGCTCGGGCCCAGGGCTCGCCGGCCCCGCTCGTCGGCGCGCCGAATTTCGGCGCTTGCCTCGCGTCGATCGAAGCGATAGGTCCCCGCGCGGAAGGCTCGAGGGCCGAGGCCGCGGCCTTCGCGTATATCGAGGCTTACCTGCG
>Ga0181529_10000730_pt1 | contig 46714 bp, 41 predicted proteins | sample PEATcosm2014_Bin_36_FD_119763 | JGI IMG/M metagenome (GOLD analysis project Ga0181529, IMG submission 119763) | Peatland microbial communities from MTU Mesocosm Facility, Houghton, MI, USA - PEATcosm2014_Bin10_30_metaG | ecosystem: Environmental > Terrestrial > Soil > Wetlands > Peat | place...
CTCTACCATTCGACAAGTGGGGCGGTCCACGCAGGGCGTGCGGCTGGTGAGTCTGGAGGAAAGCGACAAGGTGGCCGCCGCTTCCGTGATTCCGGATGCCGAAAAGGACCCCGGCAATGGCAATGGCAACGGGCAGGAAGACCTGCCACTCCAGTAAACTGGTAGTCGATGGCAGCACTTGTAGAGCTTTCCAACACGTCGCGCTTGCAGGAGAAGCAGGAGCATCTCTTCTCCCTGCTGCGCGGCATGGAGCGGGTGATTGTGGCATTCTCCGGCGGAACCGATTCGGCTTACCTGGCCTGGGCCGCCGGACATGTGCTGGGCCCTGGCGCACTCGCGATGACCGCCGATTCGGCGTCGCTGCCGGATTCGCATAAACGCGACGCCGAAGCCTTCGTCGCGCGCTTCGGTATCGCGCACGAGTACGTCCGCACGCTGGAGTTCGAGAATCCCGAGTACGTCAAGAACGATCCCAACCGCTGTTTTCACTGCAAGGACGAACTCTTCACACGCCTCGAACAGGTAGGCCGCGAGCGGGGATTCGAGCACATTATCTACGGCGTGAACCTCGACGACCTGGGCGATTACCGTCCCGGACAGAAGGCCGCCCGCCATCATGAGGTGGCCGCGCCTCTGGCCGACGCGCGAATGAGCAAAGCCGATATCCGCGAACTCTCCCGCCTGGCCGGTCTGCCCACCTGGGACCGTCCGGCTTCCGCCTGTCTCAGCTCGCGGATTCCTTACGGAACGCCGGTCACAATTGAGACGGTGAAGACCGTGGAGACCGGTGAAGAACGCCTCAAGGAACTTGGATTCCGCCAGTTCCGCGTGCGATATCACGGCGAAGTGGTGCGCATCGAAATCGCGCCCGACGAATTGTCGCGGGCGTTCACGCTGGAAATGGCGCGCCGCTTCACCGAAATCTTCAAAAGCCTGGGCTTCCGCTACGTGACGCTGGATCTGGAAGGCTACCGCCAGGGATCACTCAACGAAGTACTCAGCGACGCCGTCCGCGCCGCAGCCGACAATCGGTAGGCAGGCCACCCGGCCGGCGACCCGCCCAGCCCACTAAAATTCGTCGTCGTCCGTCTTTTTCTTCGATTTCCGGCGAAGAACGATGATGACGATTACGATTACCAGCAGAACGCCGGCAACCACCCTTACGGTCGTATCGGTCATAGCATTTGAGTCTAAAACATTTCACAGGCCGGGTGCTACCGGGGCGGATGCGCGACACGTTTTCAACCCAATGCCACATACCTCACCCACAACCGGACACCGGTATTGATCGAGTCTCGCACGCTGTTTTATGTGGGGCAGGTTGGCAACCTGCGGCCGATTGTCAATCGGCCTGGCCGGCGAAAAGGCGGGCTGACAACCCGCCACAGGTTGGAAACCGCCCCCACATCCCTCGCCGCCTGCGCGACACATTTCGTCACAATACAGTCCCCAACACGGAGCCCCTCGGCGGACTCCGCATCCGCGGACGTTTCCCGGTCTGTCGCACAGGCGATTTCCCGCCGTGACTAGGTGCGAGTTCCCTGAAGTTAATGATGCCAAGCGGACCCGACCTTGGTACTATCGAGTACATGCAGGGGCGGCGACCTCCCGGGCTCTTCGGTTTCTTTGCCGTCCTTCTGGTCACTGGCGGCTGTGTTGGCACGGCACAGGCGCAATCCCCCGCCCCCAATCAATCCGCGCGCGAGCGGACCCTTCTGGCCGAGGGTTTCGCGCAGGAGAAGCTGTGGTCTTGGCAGAGACGGCTGAATTTGCGCGACTGGACCGTCGCGGTGGTGGTTTCGCGCGCCAGCGAACTCAAGCCGCAGACGCTCGGGCATATCCGTTGGGACCTCGATAAAAAGACCGCCGTGATTCGCGTCCTGGATCCCGCCGACTATCGGCTCCCCTTCAAGGCCATGTTGGACGACATCGAGCTCACCGTGGTTCACGAGTTGATCCACCTCGACTTGGCGCCGGTCCTCACGGCTTTTCAGCGCAGCGAAGCCAATCGCCTCGAGGAAGAGCACCTGGTGAATCAAATGGCCGAGGCCCTGCTCAAGCTCGACCGCCAGAAGTAGCCGGCGGGGCGTTGCCGCGCAGCACGCTCCAGCCAGACTTGGCCTCCCGTCCCGGCGCGCTACCGGAGCGGCTGGTAAAATGGATGCAAAATGATCCAGACCCTTTTCGGAACCGTCGAGCGCGAGCCATCTCTCCTCGAAAAGTTGAAGAGCGGCGTCCAGAAGACGCGCGCCGGGCTGGTCACCGCCCTCGAAGACGCCCTGCAGGGGAAGAAGGAGATCGATGCCGGCCTGCTCGACGAGCTGGAGTCCACCCTGATCTCCGCGGATATCGGCGTGCGCACCACCGACGAGATCCTCACCCGCATTCGCTCCCGCGTGGAACGCCACCAGTTGAACGATGCGGCCGAACTGAAAGGGATGATCCGCACCCACCTGCTGGAGATCCTCGAAGCCAGCGAGCGCCTTCCGGCGCGGGTGGCGGAACCGCCGGCCGTCATTCTCATGGTGGGCGTCAACGGGTCGGGCAAGACCACCACCATCGGAAAACTGGCGCAGCGCTTCCGCAATGAAGGGCGCTCGGTGCTGTTGTGCGCGGCCGACACCTTCCGCGCGGCGGCCATCGAGCAACTGGAGATTTGGGCGGAACGCACCGGCTCCCCGCTGATCCGCCAGAATGCCGGCAGCGACCCCAGCGCAGTGCTCTTCGACGCGGTCAGCGCGGGCCGCGCGCGCAAGGTGGATTATGTGATCGTCGATACCGCCGGCCGCCTGCAGACCAAAGAGAACCTCATGCTGGAGCTGCAGAAGATGAGCCGCACCGCCAAGAAGGTGATCCCCGATGCGCCGCACGAGGTGCTGCTGGTGCTCGACGCCACCACCGGGCAGAACGGCCTGGAGCAGGCCCGCAAGTTCACCGAGAGCTCCGGCGTCACCGGCATCGTACTGGCCAAACTTGACGGCACCGCCAAAGGTGGTATTGTAGTGGCCATTGCGCGCGAACTGAATCTGCCCATCCGCTACGTGGGTGTGGGCGAAAAGGCGGACGACCTGTTGCCGTTCGATCCCGAGAAATTCATCGAGTCCCTTTTTGAACAATGACCGAAGCCTTCATGCATGAGGCGCTCGGCCTGGCGCGGAAAGGCCGCTCGCTGGCAAGTCCCAATCCCATGGTGGGGGCGGTGCTGGTGCGCGACGGCCAGGTAGTGGGCCGCGGGTTTCACACCTATGCCGGGGTGCATCACGCCGAAGTTATCGCCCTGGCGGAGGCCGGGGAGCGGGCGCATGGCTCCACGCTCTACTTGAATCTGGAGCCCTGCTCGCACCAGGGCCGCACGCCGCCGTGTGCCGACGCGCTGATCCGCGCCGGTGTGGCCCGCGTTGTGGCGCCGCTCGAAGATCCCAATCCACTGGTGGCCGGCGACGGTTTCCGCAGGCTGCGAGAGGCCGGTGTGAACGTGGAGATGGCCCCGGAGTTCGCCGCAGAGGCCTCCAAGCTCAACGAGCCGTTTCTGCATTTCATGCGCACCGGCCGCCCGCTAGTCACGCTCAAGACGGCCATCACGTTGGACGGCAAAATCTCCGCGCCGGACGACAACCGCGGCTGGATCACCAGTGAGCGGGCTCGCGCCCACGTACAGGAACTGCGGCACGATCACGACGCCATCCTCACCGGGATCGGCACTGTGCGCTCGGACGATTGCCTGCTGACCGACCGCACCGGCCTGGCCCGCTGCCGCCCCCTGCTGCGTATCGTGATGGATTCGCAGCTCCGCCTCCCGCTGGAATCGAAGATTGTCCGTAGCGCGGCCGGCGACCTGCTGGTGGTGGCCACTTCCGCCGCCGCCTCCGAACGCCGCAAGGCCCTGGAGCAGCGCGGAATCCAAGTGTTGACTCTGGACGGACCGGGCGGCCGCGCCAATCTGGCCGCGCTGGTGGAGTGGTTGGGCAAACAGCGCTACCTGTCGCTGATGATCGAAGCCGGCAGCAAGGTCAACTGGACGGCATTCGAAACCGGCTCGGTGGATCGAATCTTTTTCTACTACGGGCCCAAAATTCTGGGGGGTCTGGAAGCGCTGCCGCTGGCCGGCGGAATCGGCCGCCGCCGCCGCGCCGACGCCATCCGCATCCATGGCATCGCGATTCATCCGATTCCCCCCGACGAATTCGCCGTGGAAGGATACGTGGATGTTCACGGGGATCGTTGAGGAGCTGGGCACCGTGGAATCGCTGGCCACGCGCGCCGGTTCGCAAGGGAATTCCGCGCGGCTGCGGGTGCGTTGCTCCACCGTGCTGGAGGATTCGACGGTAGGCGCCAGCATCTTGGTGAACGGCGTGTGCCTGACCGCCGTGGATCTGCAGCCCGGCTCATTCGCCGCCGACCTGTCGCCCGAGACCTTGCGGGTCAGCAACCTGGGCGATTTGCGAGCCGGGTCGCGCGTCAACCTGGAGCGTCCGCTGTCTCCCAGCGGCCGTCTGAGCGGCCACATCGTGCAGGGCCATGTGGACGGCACCGGCGAGTTCCTGGCGATCGAGACGCTGGGCGACGGGAATTGGTGGCTGCGCATCCGCGTCCCCGCGGAACTGGACCGCTTCCTGGTGTACAAGGGCTCCATCGCCATCGATGGCGTCAGTCTCACGGTGGCCGCCATCGAAGCCGGCGTAGTGTCGGTGAGCGTCATCCCGCACACCTTCGCCAACACCACGCTGGCCGCTTACCGCCCCGGGTCGCGCGTGAATGTGGAGTGCGACATCCTGGCCAAACACGTAGAAAAGTTATTGCGCAAGCTAGACACGAAGACCGGGCTGACCGTCGAGAGTCTGCGCCAACAGGGCTACTGATGCGCCATCTTATGTGGGGCAGGTTGGCAACCTGCGGCCGAGTGGCACTCGGCCTGGGCGGCACCCGCACATTGGCCGGCAGCCCGAATAAGATCGGCCGCAGGTTGAAAACCTGGTCCCCATGACCAAAACCAACGCCCTACGCATCCTGGAGTCGCTCGGCGTCGCTTACGCTCTCAGACAATACCCTGTGGACGAAAGCGATCTCAGTGCGCCCCACGTAGCCGCGGCCATCGGCATGCCTCCGGAGCAAGTTTTCAAAACGCTGGTAGCGCGCGGCGACCGCACCGGCGTGCTGCTGGCGTCCATCCCCGCAAATTCCGAGCTGGATTTCAAGGCCCTGGCCGCCGCCAGCGGCAATAAAAGCGTCGATCTGGTGCCCGTCAAGGACGTGCTGGGGCTCACCGGCTACATCCGTGGCGGCGTCTCCCCGGTCGGAACCCGGAAGGCGTATCCGCTATACCTGGAGGAAACCGCGCAACTCTGGGACACCATCTCCGTCAGCGCGGGAGTGCGCGGCTGCCAAATGCTCCTGGCGCCCGCCGACCTGGTGCGCGCCACTGGCGCCACGTACTGCGCCATCGCGCGGTTCCTGTAACCACGCGCGGCACGCTACTCTATGGCTATGTTTCGTTCGTCGAAGCGTCTGCTTGCGCTGCTGCTGTGCTCGGTCCCGCTCACCGCCGAGGTCCGGTCGCTCACCATCCTTCACAGCAACGACCTGCATGCCCGTCTCCTGCCGCTCGCCAACGGCCACGGCGGCTTCGCCTCGATTGCCGCGCTGATCCGCCACGAACGGGCCAACTGCACGGACTGCATCTACCTGAACGCCGGCGACCTGGTGCAAGGCACGCCCGTCTCGACCCTCTTCAAAGGTCTGCCGGTTTACCAGATCTCGAACCTGCTGGGGTTCGACGCGGCCACGCTGGGCAACCACGAATTCGACTACGGTTGGCAGCAGATCCGCCTCTTTCTGCGAACCGCCAGGTACCCCATCGTCACCTCCAATGTGGTGGATGGCCAGGGGAAGCTCATGACCGCCGAGCCGTACGTCATCCTCAAGGTGAACGGGTTGCGCGTGGGCGTGATCGGCGCCATGACCGATGCGCTGTCGGAGCTCACCAATCCCCACGCAGTCGGTGAATGGCACACCGTTCCGGTGCTGGCCACGGCGCGTAAGGTGGCGTCGGAAATCCGCGAGAAATCCGACCTGATCGTGCTGCTGGGCCATATCACCGGCGAGGAAGAGCGCGCCTTCCTGGAAAGCGCACCCGAGATCCCGGTGCTGGTGACCGGCCACGTACATAGCGGACTGCCCGAGGCCGTGACGCGCGACGGCCGCATCCTGGTTCGCGTGAAGTGCTACGGCGAGGAGATCGGGAAGCTCACTCTGCAGGTGGACACCGTCAAGAAGGCGCCGCTTCCCGGGTGGAAATGGACGCGCATCACGGTCGATCCCACCGCTCTCCCGCCGGCCGAAGATGTCGCCCGCGAAGTGAAGCACTGGGAGTCGGAAGTCTCCGCCCGCGTCGATGTGCCCCTGGCCGTTGCCAGGCGGGCGTTCGACCGGTCCGAGGTCAGGGCGCTGGTCGAACAGGCCATGCGCGACGCGTCGGGCGCCGATTTCGCGTTTCTGAACGCCGACGGCGTGCGCGACATTCTGCCTCAGGGCCAGTTGCTGGAACGCCACATCTGGAACATCATGCCGTTCGACAACCTGGTGGTGGTGGGCACGTTCAAGGGCCGCGACTTGCCCGCCGTGGTGGTCGGAGACCGCCATGTGGATCCGGATCGCGAATACACCCTGGCCGTGACCGATTTCACCGCGGCCAATCAAGCCACCGCCGAGAACCTGCGCACCAAGGGCCTGCTGTTCCCCAAGGAGTACGGCGCGGTGCGGGACATCGTGATCGATTGGTTCCGCAAGAAGAAGGTCATCGAGTAGGCGCTACGCCAGGATTTCCGGAGTCGGCAAGACCAGCCGGATGCCGGCGGCATCGGCCTCGTTGGGATCGTCGAAGGCGTGGGTTTTGTCGAGCATCGCCCGGGCTGTGTCTACGTCTGCGAAATCGACGGCCGCGGTATAGCGTTGCAGGATACCGCAACTTTTTGGGAGTTAACGAAGCATCTCTGACATTATCTGGGGGGGAGGTAAGGCGACCGCAAGGAATCGGGAGATAGCGATAGCCTGGCCCACGTTCCAGCGAGTTTTCGGGAGTTAATCGACGTGTTTTGCAATTTTTCGGGAGTTAACCAGTGACGCCGCTGCTGATCGCATTCGCCGGCCCGCCGTGCGCCGGCAAGAGCACGGTCGCCAAGGAACTGGCGCGGACGCTGAACATTTCCCGCCTTTCCATGGACGCCACCCGTCGCCGCATTCTGCCGGACGCCGCACACACCCGCGAGGATCGTAAGGCGGCATACCGTGCCATGCACTTCGCCGCCGAACTGCTGCTGCAAAACGGCGTCAGCGCGATTCTCGACGCGCCCTACGGACACAGCGAAGACCGCGTGGATCTCGCCAGCGTCGTCAAGGCCGGCCGCGCCCGCTTGTGTCTGGTGGAATGCCATGTCTCGCCCGAGACCGCCGCGCGCCGTCTCGCCCAACGCGGGTACGACCCGGATCGTCCCGATCTCACCGAGGCTATCGTGGCTCAGTCGGCGCGCGACTATTCGTACACCCACTCGGGACTGCTGCTGGACATGGACACGCTGCGGCCCGAAGAGGCTCTCCAGCGCGTCTGCGAGTACATACAATAGGGAGTGCGTATGAAAACCATAGTCCTTGTCGTAACTGCCGCGCTTGTGGTCGCACTGGCGGCGGAACTGGCTTTGATACAGCCGCAGGACCTGGCGGCTCAATTGGCGGCGAAACGTTCCACCCCCGTCATCGTTCACGTGGGGCCCAATCTTTTGTATCGCGGCAAGCACATTCCTGGGGCGATCTATGCCGGTCCCGCAGCCAAGGAAGCCGGGCTCGACGCGCTCAAGTCGGCTGTGGACAAACTGCCTCGCGACCGGGAAATCGTGGTCTATTGCGGCTGCTGTCCCTGGGTCAATTGCCCGAACGTAAAGCCCGCCGTCGAATTCCTGCAGCGGATGGGCTTCGCGCACGTGAAGGCCATGTACGTGGAGAACAATTTCGCCAAGGACTGGATCGATAAAGGGTACCCGGTGGAATTGGGGACCGCGAAGCCGTAGCCCCGCTCCGCGGCCCCCGTGTCTTACGCCTTGTTACGCGGCCGCTCTTTACGCACGTAGTCGCTTTCCTGCTTCGGTTCGCCGTCGCACTCGATGGCGATAGTGGTCACCGGATCGTCGGGCGCTTTCTCCGGCAGACCGGTCATGCGCACGCGGAAGTTGTCCTGGTCGAACTTGACTTCCTGCCCGCCGGCGAACAGGCGGACCGACTTCACCTGGTTGCGCAGGCCGCCCAGCGAAACGGTCTCGCCCGGCCAGTAGTACACGTGCATGTACAGCGTGTTGCCCTTGCGCGTGAAGCTGGCATAGTTGGAACGCCCGGGCTGGCACTTCTCCGACTGGTAGATGGTCGCGCCATTGCGCGCCAGCCACTTTCCAACGGAACTGAAGATGCGCACGGATTCCTCGGGGATGGAGCCATCGCCCCTGGGCCCGATATTCAGCAGGTAGTTGCCGGTATCGTGGGCGCAGGCGATCAGGTTCTTGACCACCGCTTTGGGCGACTTCCAGTTGTCGTCTCCACGGTTGAAGCCCCAACTGTCGTTCAGCGTCATGCACGATTCCCAGGCGCGCTGGTCGGCCTGAATGCGCTGCTCGGGTGTGGCAAAATCGCCGTCCAGTTTATTGCGGTTGTTGACGATGATCTCGGGCTGAAGCTGGAACACCATCTCGTTCATCTTGTCCGATTCCCAGCCCTTGGCATCGAGCGGCCAGGCGACGTCGTACCACAGGATGTCGATCTTGCCGTAGTTGGTGAGCAGTTCGCGGATCTGGCCGTGGATGTAATCGACAAAGCGGCGGCGCGCCAGTTCGTCGGTTGCGCACTTGGCGCCATCGGGATGGTGCCAGTCCATCAGCGAATAGTAGAAGCCCACGCGCAGCCCTTCGGCGCGGGCGGCCTCCACGTATTCCTTCACCAGGTCGCGGCCCGGACCCTGTTTGGGAGCGCAGTAGTCGGTGAGCTTGCTGTCGAAGTGGCAGAAACCTTCATGATGCTTGGTGGTCATCACCATGTACTTCTGTCCGGTTTGTTTGGCCAGCCGCGCCCATTCGCGGGCGGCGTTGGGCTTGGGCTTGAAGCGCAGGGCAACCTGCTCGTATTCGGTAACGGGAATCCCCTCGTTCTCCATCACCCATTCGTGGCGTCCGAGGACGCTGTAGAGTCCCCAATGGATGAACATTCCGAAGCGGGCTTCGTGCCACCACTTCATGCGCTGGGCGCGGTCGGCGTCGCCTCCAGCGGCCCATGCGGGCGTGGCGGCGGCAGCAGCGGCGGCGGCGCCCATCATTTGTAGATAATCGCGTCGTGTCATGGCGGAACTCCTTACAGTTAGGATGCCATGCCGTAGTTTAGCGCTAAATGCGCTCCCTGGTGAGGCGGGTATTGTAGAATAGGTCCCTAGTGACCACGTTAGGGGCCGCGCGGCCAAAGAGCCTGTCGGGAAGAGCCTGGCTGATTCTCATACTGCTGGCCGTTTCCGGTTTCCTGAACTACTTCGACCGCTCCAATCTGGCGGTCGGCGCCACCGACATTCAGCGCGATCTGCACCTCACCAATCTGGACCTCGGCCTGCTGCAATCGGCCTTCTTCTGGCTCTACGCCGCCATGCAATTCCTGGGAATCGCCGGCTGGCTGGTGGACCGCTTCAACGTCTGCTGGATCCTGGCCGCCGGGTTCTTCGTGTGGTCGGGCGCCACGGCCTTCACCGGAATCGCCCACGGGTTCGCCACCATCTTCGCCCTGAGATTGCTGCTGGGCATCGGCGAATCCATCGCTTACCCGGCTTATGGCCGAATCCTGGCCAATCAATACTCCCATCATCGCGGATTGGCCAACGCCGCTATCGATTGCGCCACCAAAATGGGACCGGCGCTGGGAACCCTGCTGGGCGGTTTGCTCATGCTGAAGTACGGCTGGCGTCCGTTCTTCCTGGGGTTGGGGTTCGGAAGCCTGCTGTGGACTGTTCCCTGGGTTCTGCGGATGCCGCGCGGCAAGGGCGTGGCCGCGCGCCAGGACCCGGCCGGCATCCCCTCCACCCTGGCCATTCTCAGGCAACGGGCCGCCTGGGCCACGGCCTTCGGTCTGTTCTGCTCCAACTACTTCTGGTATTTCCTGCTGACCTGGCTGCCGCATTACCTGGAAACCGAGCGCCACTTTTCGAAGACCAGGATGACGTGGGTGGCGTCGCTGGCGTACCTGCTCATCGGGACCGCGAGCCTCGCGTCCGGCTTGGTTTCCGACTGGCTGATTGCGCGCGGCCACACGCCCAACCGCGTGCGCAAGACGCTGAGCGCCTTCGGCCTGACCATGGCCACCACCATCGTCGGCGTAGTGGCGGCGCGCGCCGATTGGACGGCCATGGCGTTCCTGATGTTCTCGTGCTTCTGCTTCGGACTCTACGCCGCCCAAATCTATGCCATGACGCAGACGCTGGCGGGACCGCGCGCATCGGGAAAATGGACCGGCCTACAGAACGGATTCGGGAACCTGGCGGGCGTCGCCGCGCCTTGGTTGACGGGCTGGATCACGCACACGACCGGCCAGTTCTATTGGGCCTTCGTGGCGGCGGCGCTGGTAGTGCTCGCGGGCGTGGTTTTCTGGGTAGTGGGAGTCCGCAGAATCGAACCGGTGGTGTGGTGAAGAGGCGGGCGAGCACTCGTGCGCAGTGCCACTTGGCTTTATTCCTGCGGGTTTTGTGGGGCAGGTTGGCAACCTTCGGCCGAGTGGCACTCGGCCTGCCGAACAGTCTGCAAATGCCGACCAGGCCGAGTGCCACTCGGCCGCAGGATACCATCCTGCCCCACGAAAGCCGCGGCATTTCCGCTACTGGAAAGATTGAGTGGCCTGGCGCACTCGTGCGTGCCGCGCCCCGGCTCTTGGTGGCGCCTGGCGCCCCCGCGCCACCCGTACCGCAAACATTTCGTTGCCGCTTCCGCTCGCAAGCGAACGCGGCTATCGCATATGATAGAATATTAAGGAAATTCACATGCAGAACGCGTTGCTGACCAAGTTTATCACCAAGAACCAGCGGAGCGGCGAGATCCCCGTGTTTCGGCCGGGCGATACGATTCGCGTCCACGTCAAGATCAAGGAAGGCGACAAAGAGCGCCTCCAGGCATTTGAGGGCACGGTCATCGCCCGCAATAATACGGGTATGGGTGAAAGCATCACCGTCCGCAAGGTCAGCTTTGGCCACGGAGTGGAGCGCATCTTCCCGATTCACGCCCGGGTGGTGGACCACATCGATGTGGTCCGTACCGGCCGCGCGCGGCGAGCCAAGCTCTACTACCTGCGTAAACTCAGGGGCAAGGCTGCCCGTCTCCGCGAGCGCGACTAGGCTTCACGGACCCTTTCATGCGACCCGACTCCGCGGGTGGCAAATTCCGGTGCGAGGGCACGCTGGAGCGAGAACTGCGCGCACGCGGGTTTGCCGCCGTGGCCGGCGTGGATGAAGTCGGACGCGGTTCGCTCTTCGGTCCGGTGGTGGCGGCGGCCGTAATCCTGTCGCCCGCCCGGCCGGTCGGTGGGTTGAACGACAGCAAACTGCTGGATGCCCATCGCCGCGAAGTGCTCGCCGAACGTATCCGCGAACGCGCCGTGGCGTGGGCCGTCGCCGGTGTGGACGCCGCCACCATCGACAGCATCAATATTTATCAGGCGTCCCGCAAGGCCATGCGCCTGGCGGTTCTGCAACTGCGGCCGGCGCCCGACTTCCTGTTGACCGACGCCATGCCTCTCGACCTTCCCCTGCCCCAGCAGCCGCTCATCAAGGGCGATGCGCGGTGTCACGCCATCGCGGCCGCTTCGATTGTCGCCAAGGTGTGGCGCGACGCCTGCATGTGCGTCTGGGACAAAGTGTATCCCCAGTATGGCCTGGCTTCCCACAAAGGCTATTCCACGCCGGAACATTGCCGCGCTCTCGCGGAGTTCGGCCCCACACCCCTACACCGCCTGAGTTTCGCCCCGGTTCGCGAACACGCGCGCTTCCCCATGGATTACAATCCTCAGATGCAGTTGTTTGAAACGGCGGGCGCGGCATGACCCCGTCCCAGCCGGATTCGGGAGAGATCCCTCCGACACCCAGCCTCGACGAGTGTGGCATCGCTCCACCGCGGGCGGCTTACCGCTGGTATCACAAGTTTTTTGCCGTGATGCTGGCGACCGGCTGCCTGGTCATCGGCGTCGTCCTGCTTCTCTTCCCGTGGACGCCGTACTGGGATAACAACTACTTCGCCGGCCTCTCCCCCTTCTGGCGGCACTGGTGGAACAACCTCTACCTGCGCGGGGCGATAAGCGGGATCGGCGTCGTGAATCTCTATATCTCCCTAGTAGAAGTATTCCGGCTTAAGCGATTCTCGCAGCACTGAGCTGCCGCAGGGCTTCCTCCCTATCGGCGCGCCCGGACTACCCGCACTAGCGAACGGCACAAGCCTACCGAAAGAACGGCCGATTGCGGGTGAAGTGCCCTATCATCGCATGGTGGAACCGAATTTTGGACCGATGAGTTTCGCCATTGGAGCGGCGTTGTTGCTTCTGACCAGGCGTTTTCGGCGCAAACCGAAGCCAGTGAAGATGACTCTGCAAATGCGGCCGGCGCATGAGATGGCGCCGGCCGCCATGCCTGCAGCGCTGCCAGGGGTGCGTCGAGGAATCGGCGTCACCCCGGATCGGCAGCGTTCCTCCGGCAGCCTCACTTGTGTACGGTGAGGTAAACGGTCTGGGCCACCGGGGTCGAACCCACCTGGAACACGATTGGGTAGTCTCCGTCGGCCACATTGGGGACCATGAACTGAAATTGGTACAGGCCCACGGCGCCGGAAACCAGCCCATCGTAGGTGACCGTCGCCGGCGTGGAGCCGAAAGCGATCGACAGGTTCGCAAGGCTGGTAGACCCACTGGCGACCTGGCCCGGCGCAATCGCCGGAGCGACCGCTCCGAAACCGATGCCATAAGCGATGATGGTGTCCCCCGGCGCGGCCGGGCGGAATGGAACGCCGGGAATCAAGTTGGCGTTGCCCACATACGTGGCGAAGTCCGGGAACTGCGCGACCAGGTATTGCGTGCCGTTGACCTTGAAACTGGCGGGCGCCAGCAGGCCGGGAGCGATGGCCGCCTCCGGAACGGTGAAGGCGGTGCTGCTGCAGGAGGATGTAGTCACCGCGACTTGCACATTGCCGGTCGCGGTATCGGCCGGCGCCTGCACATTGATCTGCCCGGGGCTGATGTAGGCAAGATAGGCGGACTTGCCGTCGATCGTGACGGATACACTATCCAGCGACGTCGGGGCACTGGCCCCATTGAAATCGGAGCCGGCCCACTGGCGGGTGGTCTGCGACAGATTGGTTCCCTTGATCTCCAGCCACGACCCCGGGGCGAAGGTCGCGCTGCCGCCAAAGTCGGTGGCCGTATTCACCGATGCGATCGCGGGTTGCGGCACGGTACAGGCGGGGATCGCAGTTTCGGTGAATTGCAAAGGCGCTAGACCGGTCCCGGCCGCGGTCGCCGCGATAGTGACGGTCCCCGTGCCGGCCCCCAGAGTCACGCCGATTCCGGCCATCCCGGCGCTGTCGGTCACAGTGCTGCCGGCGCTCAGGGTGGCGGAGCCCGACGTAACGGCGTAGGTCACGGTTACCCCTGAGACGCCAAACCCCAACCGCCCGCCGAGCTGCACCTTCAGCACCTTGGAGAGGCTCTGGCCAGCTTGGCCCGTTTGGTAGTTGCCGTCGGTGATGGTGAACCCGGTGGGCGTGTTCACCTGCAACTTTCGAATGGCATTGTTACCGGAATCGGCGGCGTAAATATCGCCGTTCTGATCGACCTTGATGCCGTCGCTGAAAAAGTTGACCGAGATCGCCGGAGTTCCGTCGGTCAACGCGCTGTTTCCAGTTCCCGAAATTCGGCGGATGATCTTGCTGGACGGCTGATACCGATAGATGTCGCCGTAGTTCTGGGACGCAATGTAAAGATTCCCGGCGCTATCGAATGCCATGCTGCCCGCCTCCGAGAACCCCGTAGCGTTTGCCGGAACACCGTCGGGCCGGCCGAAAGTCCCGTTACCAACTGCGGTCGTGATGATCCCGGTCGCGCTCACCATGCGAACGGTATAGTTCCCCGTGTCGGCGATATAGACGTTTCCTGCCGTGTCCACCGCCAGTGGGGTCGCGGAATAGTCGAGATTCAGTTGCGCGCTAGTCGCGAGTGCCCCATTCCCGGCGCTTCCCCTGGTTCCGGAACCGGCGAACGGGGTGATGATTCCGGTCGCGGCCGCAATCGCGCGCACGCGGTTGGTGCCATAATCCGCGATGTAAACATCGCCGGAGGCGTCCAGCGCAATCCCACTGATCTGTTCAAAGGTCGCTGCCGTCGCCTGTCCGCCGTCGCCCGCACTTCCGTAAGCGCCCGTTCCGGCTACCAGTGAGACGGTGCCGTCCGATGCGATCTTCCAGACCTGATAGTTGCCGGCCAGATACATCGCGCCTTTGGCGTCCGTGGTCATGGAGTTGATATACGGGAGTTGTGCGTTGGCGGCCGTCGTGCCGCTCGACGGGATTCCCGGCGTACCGTTGCCGGAGTACGAAGTGATCGTGCCGTCGGCTGCGACCTTGCGTATCCGGTAGTTGCTGGCGTCCGCAATGAAGACATTCGCCTGTCCCGCCTGTCCGGCCAGCGCCACGTCCGTCGGCTCGTTCAGGAGGGCGCTGACCGCCGGCCCGTTATCGCCGCCGAAATGGACCCGCCCAGCGACGGTAGTGAGCTTTCCATCGAGGGTTAGCTTCCGCACGAGGTGCGAGTCATCCACAATGTACAGGTTTCCAGCGCTGTCGGCACTTACATTGACAGGAAACTCCAGGCTGACATTTGTGGCAGTGCCGTCTCCGGGGGACCCGAACAAACTGAAATTGCCGGCTATCCGCGTCATGCCTCCGCCGGGAGCGATCTTGAGAACCAGCCCATATCCATTGTCCACGGCGTAAAGATTATTGGAGCTATCCATCCAAAGGCCCATGGGATACCCCAGTGAAGTTGAGATTGCGGGACCGTTCGCCGGTTGGCCAAAAACCCCGGTCCCGGCGACTGTCGAGAGCATTCCGCCGACAGTAAACTTGCGAATCTGGTGGTTATCGGTATCGGCTATATAGATGCCGCCCGAACTGTCGATGGCAATGCCAGTGGGATTGTTCAGGTACGCGGAGGTAGCCAGCGTTCCGTCGGAACTATGACCGTAGCCGGTGGCGGCGCCTGCGATGGTGTGAATCTTCCCGTCCGCAGTCACCATACGCACCCAGTACGCGTCGTAAGTCGTGGTGGAATACGCTTCGGTAAGGTAGATATTCCCCGCGCCGTCCAGCGCAATTCCAGACACCTCGCCGATCTGCGCCGCAGTTGCGGGCCCGTTATCGCCTGTGTGGCCGTAAGTGCCGGTACCGGCGACCACCGAGACGGTGCCGGACGGGCCGACCTTGATCACCTCGGAATCTCCCGCCACGTATAAGCTGCCGTCGGCGGCCAGTTTCATGTCATACCCGAACATGTCGATCTGGGCCAAGGTGCCGATGGTTCCAGCGGCCGTAACCTTTCGAATCCGAAGATTGTCCGTGTCCAGGATGTACAAATTCCCGGCGGCGTCCGCGACGGCGGCATTGGGAAAGTACAGCAGAGCCGATGTCGCGGGCCCTCCGTCGCCCAACGGGAAAGCCCCGGCAAAGGTCTTCAGGTAGTAAGGGTAAGTGTTGGATTGGCCAAAGGCGGAGACTGCCAGAACCGCAAGATAGAAACCCGTAAGCCGCATGAATGCTCCTGTAGAGCGGCACGGGACGTCGCGGCGTCGCTTCCGCAGACTACGGAAAGGCGCACAGATTGGGTCGCGTCAGAAAAGACGACCCATGGATTCAATAGTTGGAATGCGGCCAGCGCATAGACAGCCTAGCCTATTTGGAGTTTTCCGCAGCCCGCGACGTCCCGGCGCTGGTCACGGGATTGATTTTTACATTAACCAGATTCTTTGTCAAGGATTAATTCATTACATTCTAGTCAATTTCAAGCTATCTAACCCTCTGCGGGACCGGCCACCGGTCGCCGGCACGGGAATGGGAAGCCGCTACCCGCTCCATTTGGTTGGCGCACGCACTCATGCGCAATGCCACTTACTTTTCCCGCAACCGAACACCTGTCTTGATTGAGTCTCGCACGCTGTTATATGTGGGGCAGGTTGGCAACCTGCGGCCGAGTGGCACTCGGCCTGCCGACCAGCATGCCAATGCCGCCCAGGCCGAGTACCACTCGGCCGCAGGATACCATCCTGCCCCACAAATTCTGCAGCATCTCCAATATTGGGAAAACTATGTGGCGCACACACCCTGCGTGCCGCGTCCCGAATCTTCGGGACGCCTCTCGATCGACAGACGGTTCGCCCGCGCGGCGCCATGAATTGGGATGCGACACCTATGAGTAAGTGCGCCACAATGTCGAACCGGCCTGTGAGAAGGTCGGCCTAGTTCGTAGTCTCCGCCGGTACCCACCGTTTCAGCGCATCCACCAGGGTCTGCATTTTGACGGGCTTGGTGATGAAGTCGTCCATGCCGGCCTCCAGGCAGCGCTCGCGGCAACCCTCCAGCGCCTCGGCGGTCATCGCCACGATCGCGATTTGCCGCTCGGCCCCTTCCAGCAGGCGAATGGCGGCGGCAGCTTCGTACCCGGTCATCTCCGGCATCTGACAGTCCATCAGGATCACATCGTAGTGCACCAGGCGCTGCATCTCCACGGCTTCCCGTCCGTTGGCGGCGACGTCGGCGCGAATCCCAATCCTTTCCAGCATGCGGACGGCGACTTTCTGGTTGACCACGTTGTCTTCCGCCACCAGCACGTGAAATGGCGTCGCCGCGAACCTGGCCGCGAGACTCTCGGCAACCGGCGGATGCTGCGGATTCAGGCGCGGCTTTCCATGCCTCCGCTTGGCCCACGCGTTGGCCAGCGCATTGAAGAGTTGCGACTGCCGGACGGGCTTCACCAGGCAGGCGTCCACGGTGGAATCTTCGAGCGCCCGCACTTCTTTCCAGTCGCCGATCGAAGTCATGAGAACGATGGCCACGTCGCGGATTTCCGGCTCGCTTCGGATGGCCTCGACCAATGCGGCGCCGTCCGTCCCCGCCATTTGAAAGTCTGCCAGCACAAAGTGGTACGGATCGCCGCCGGCCTGGGCGTCGCGGATGGCGGCCAGCGCCTGTTGAGCGGTGGCATAGCTGCCGTTGCGCATCTTCCAGCCGGAGATCTGTTCGTGAACTACGCGGCGGCTCACTTCGTTATCGTCCACAATCAGAACCCGCAATCCCGCCAGATCGGCGATCTCCTCGGGCTCCTGCGCGGCGGGCTGCGGACCTCGCGGCAAGGGCAGGGTGAAATGGAACTTCGACCCGTGCGCTACGCGGCTCTCCACCTGAATGGAACCGCCCATCAGTTCCACCAGTTGCTTGCAGATCGCCAGCCCCAGGCCGGTGCCGCCGTAACGGCGCGTATTGGATGTGTCCGCCTGGGTGAACTTGTCGAACAATTGCGCGGTCTTGTCCTTGGGGATGCCCACGCCGGTATCGGTTACGGCCATGCGCATGCGGCAGGTCTTGCCGTCGTCGGCTTCGCACTCCACGGTCACCACAACGTGGCCGCGGTCGGTAAACTTGACGGCATTGTCCACCAGGTTCGTGACCACCTGGCGGACCCTTCCGGCGTCTCCCACGAAGTGGCGCGGCGTGCGCGGAGGGTACTGCAAAATCAGGTCGATCTTCTTTTCCTCCGCCTTGGGCTCCAGCATCTCGACCACTTCTTCCAATACCAGGCGCAGGTCGAAAGCGAATTTCTCGATGGTCAGCCGGCGGGCCTCCACCTTCGAGAAATCCAGAATGTCGTTGATCACCGTAAGTAGCGCTTCTCCCGACTTGCGAACCGTCTCGGCGTAGTCCCTCTGGTCGGCGCTCAATTCGGTGTCGAGCAGCAGGCCCGTCATGCCGATCACCCCGTTCATAGGGGTGCGGATCTCGTGGCTCATGTTGGCCAGGAAGTCGCTCTTGGCGCGGCTGGCCGCTTCCGCCGCCCGTTGCGCCGTACCCAGCCGCCGCGTCAGCGCCGATGTATACAAGAGCGTCGGCAACAAGATCACCAGCACGCACAGGAACACCAGTTCGAAAATGCGAGCCCGGTGGTAGGCGATGATGGTGGTGGCTTCCATGGTCACGTGCGTGTGCCAGCGGAAGTCGATATCCATCAGCGTTCCATCGCCGGCCATTCGGCCGATTTCGTCGCGCAGCACATCGGCCGCACGCTGTGCGTCCCGGCGCTCGGTCGTGGCGCCTATACCGAACCAATACGCAGCCCCCGGAACGGGAAGCAATTGCAGGGGCCGTTCGGCACACTCCGCATTCGGCGGATCGTTCAGCGAATTCAGGCTGATGAGTCCTGCCTGGGCCTTCCCCCGGCACACCTGGTCCACCGCGTCCTGGGTGCCCGCGGCCAGCAGCACTTTCGCATTGCGAAAGAATCTCTCGGCCACTTTGATATCGCTGGTGGACTGTCTCTTTACCGCCAGGGTCTTGCCCGACAGGTCCTCGGGGCCAGCCACGCGCAGGCTTGCCGGATGCACGATGGCGTAGGTTACCTTTGCCCAGGGCGGGCTCACGTAAAGGACGCCGCGCCGCTCCGGCAGATCCATAAGCAGCGGCCAGAGATCGATATTGCTGTGGGGAATCGATCGGTCCGGACCGGTTGGGCAAAAGACCCATTGCAGATGCACATTCGCCCGCTTGGCGGCGGCCGAGACCAGATCCACCGCGATCCCCATAGGTTTCCCCTGGGAGTTGCGGTAGTGATAGGGCGGAGCGTTCTCGAAGCCGATTCGCAGCGTTCGGGTTACCGGAGCGTGGGAAACCCGCCAATGAACTCCCGCCGCCAGGAACACAAGCAGCCCTATGGCACAGACGAGCACCGCCCGGCGGCGGCCGCGAGCTCCGGTCCTTGCCATTGTCCTTCTTATCGGCAACACCCTAAAGGGTTTCTAGCCGGAACGTAAGCGATTGTAATACTGCATAAATCGCTTACATTCCGCATTTCAGGTGAATTCCCGAGTTGCTCCCCTCCCGGGACCGCGGCCGTGAGAAACCGCGAAATACCTGACGCGCCGACGTGGCGCACGCACTCATGCGAGCGGTTCTTGCACGGCTCCCAAACAGTCGCCGTTCGGGGTGATGCCCCAAACGCCCGCATCCGGTGGGAATTGCTACGACTGTCGCAAATTCGGACGTTGTGCCGGTCATCCCACTTGTGCAATGATAATAGGTGTAGTTTGACAGTTCCGCTGATTCAGGCCTCTCGCATAGTCCGGATTTGACCGTCTATCCTGCCCGCGATTCGCTGCTCTGCAAATTCCAGAAAGAAGATTAATTGAAGAATATTTTTGTAGGTAACCTCAGTTTTGACGCTACCGAAGACGCCCTTCGGTCCATGTTTGAGACTTACGGCACGGTGGATCGTGTCAATCTCGTAACCGACCGGGAGACCGGTCGTGCCCGCGGATTTGGATTCGTGGAGATGAGCGTGAATGCCGACGGGGACAAGGCGATTGCCGGTCTCAACGGTCGGGAACTCGGCGGCCGGGCTCTCAATGTCAACGAAGCGCGACCGAAGGAAGATCGCGGCGGCGGCGGTGGTGGATTCCGCGGCAATGGCGGCGGACGCCAGAACAGCCGCTGGTAAACTGATCGAATTGCATTGGGGGGCGGAATCTGCAGTTGTCCGCCCCCTTTTGTTTTTGTTTTATATGGTTTGTGCGGATCTGCTTGCCGAACCAATGGTGCGAGTCGGATAATAGAAGAGAAGCGGAGAAGAGAGCGTATGGCCACAAGATCGCACACTACCTTCAAGAAACGGCAAAAAGAAATGGCGCGCGCTGAGAAGGCACGCGAAAAAGCTGCCAGGCGAGCTGAAAAGAAAGACGATACGGACCGTCCCGCTGGGCCCGAGGTCATGTCGCTCGAGGAAGCGGAGCTCCTCCGTCAGTAAAGCAGCGGAGCTCCTCTTTAAGTAAAGCAGCGGAGTTCCTCCGTCAGTAAACTAGCCGGCCCCGCGACGGGTCGAAAAAGGGTGGTGAGCTGTATGGATAAAAGACTTGCCAAACGGCACAAACGCCAGGTTGCCCGCGCCCGTGAGAAAGTCAGAGTATCCGAGCCCGACGTGCGCACGCCCGAACAGGTCGCCGCAGCCAAAGCGCTCAGCCGGCCGGATCTCCGCCGCGAGTCCCATCCCTGGCCGACTTTGCCTAGCGATGCCGCAGTCGCCGATGCCGCGGCCCCCGAGACCGTTGAAGGCGCTCCACCGGAGCCTGCCGCATCCTCTGCAAAACCGTAGTACACTTTCGTTTTAGACCAATACCTCGACCGAATCGACCATGGAAACCGTAACCGCCTCGCCCATGATCGAGGCGATCGGCCTCAGCAAGTTCTATCGGGATTTTGCCGCCGTCCGGGATGTGACGTTCTCCATTCCGGCTGGTCAGGTTGTGGCTTTTCTGGGACCGAATGGCGCCGGAAAGTCCACTACCATGAAGATCCTGACCGGCTATCTGGCTCCCAGTTCCGGGAGCGCCCGCATAGCCGGATTGGATGTGGCTGGCGACCGCATCCATGCGGCCGAACGCCTCGGGTATCTACCTGAAAATGGACCCCTTTACCCCGAGATGACCCCGCTCGCGCTGCTCCGCTTCTTCGGCCGCGCGCGTGGACTCTCAGGCCCTCGCCTGGCCGCCCGCATCGAGGACGTGGTCGAGCGCTGCGCCTTGCACTCGGTCATCGAGAAGAGCATCCGCAAGCTTTCCAAAGGCTATCGCCAGCGTGTCGGCATGGCCCAGGTGCTGCTGCACGAGCCCGACGTCCTCATCATGGACGAACCCACCGGCGGCCTGGACCCCAACCAGATCCGCGAGGTCCGCCGCACCATCCGCGAGATGGCCGCCAACCGCACCATCCTGCTATCCACCCACATCCTGCAGGAAGTGGAGGCGGTGGCCGACCGCGTGATCCTGATCCATCGCGGGCGCATCGTCTTCGACGGCACGCCGCGCGCAATGCAGGGCGAGTACGCTTCGCTCGACGATGCCTTCCAGGCGCGCACGGAAGGAGGCGCATGCGAATCCGCGGCCACGTAATCGGAGCGATTGTTCACCGCGAGCTGGCGGGTTATTTCAGTACGCCCACCGGCTACGTCTTCATCTCGCTATTCGTCTTCCTGAGCGCGGTGGCGGCCTTCTGGCAGGACCGTTTCTTCGCCAACAACCTGGCCAATCTCGACCAGTTGAACCGGTTTTTCCCCTACCTGCTGGTCTTCTTCATCCCCGCCATTTCCATGAGCCTGTGGGCCGAGGAACGGCGCCAGGGCACCGAGGAATTGCTGCTCACGCTGCCCACCAGCGATGTCCAGGTGGTGCTCGGCAAATATTTCGCGGGCCTCGGCATCTACAGCGTGTCGCTGCTGTTCTCGCTGAGCCACGTAGTGGTGCTGCGCTGGCTGGGTAAGCCCGATCCGGGCCTGATGCTGGCCACCTACGCCGGGTACTGGCTGATTGGCGCGGCCCTGCTGGCAGTCGCCATGCTGGCCTCGCTGCTCACCGACAACCAGACCGTCGCCTTCATCCTGGGCGGCCTGTTCTGCGCGCTGCTGGTCTTTCTCGACCAGGCCGGCGCCATCGTCAGCGGCACCTGGGAACGGCTGGCCGTGAACCTCTCGGCGGTCGAGCAATTGCGCGACCTGGTGACGGGGGCGGTCACGCTCAATGCCCTGATCTATTTCGCCGGCATCGCCGCCGTGGCGCTCTATCTGAACACCGCGCTGCTGGGCCGCCGCCGCTGGCCGGGCGGACCCAAGGCGCCGCGCTTCGCCATCCACTATCTGTTGCGCACCGTCTCGCTGGCGGTGGCCGTGGCCAGCCTCACCGTGCTGGCCTCTCAGGCGCGCATCCGCTGGGACGCCACCTCCGAAAAGATTCACTCGCTCTCGCGCGAAACCGTGGCGCTGCTCAAAGGGCTCGACCCCAAGCAGCCGGTCTTCATCTACGCCTACTTCAGTCCCGAAGTCCCCCGCAGCTACGTGGACGCGCGCAACGGGCTGGTGGGCATGCTGCGCGAGTTCGACGCGGTGGGCGGCGAGGCCATCCGCAGCCGCATCGTCGAAACCGTGAAATACTCGCCGGCGGCGCGCGAGGCGGAGGAGCGCTACAACATCCGCGCCTCCCGCATCCCCGCCACCGAAGAGAGCTCAGGGGCCACCAACGAAATCTTCCTCGGCCTGGTCTTCACGCGCGGCTCCGAAGAGTTCGTCATCCCGTTCTTCGACCGCGGCCTTCCGGCGGAGTACGAACTTGTCCGCTCCATCCGCGTGGTCTCGCGCGCGCAGCGCAAGAAGGTCGGCATTTTGGACACGCCGGCGAAATTGTTCGGCGGCTTCGATTTCGGGACCAAGCACCAGAACCAGGAATGGTCTATCGTAGCCGAACTGCGCAAGCAGTATGAAGTGGTGCAGGTGCCGCCGGACGCTGCCTATCCCGCCGATCTGGACGTGTTGCTGGCCGCGCAACCGTCGTCGCTCTCGCAGCCTCAGGCCGACCGCCTCACCGACTACGCCAAGACCGGAAAGCCCGTGCTGCTGCTGCTCGACCCCATGCCGGCCTTCAATCTCACCCTGGCGCCGCAGGACGTGGCGCAAAGTGAGTCTCCGTTCCAAAGCGAGGCGTCGCCGCCGTCGCCCAAAGCCAACCTGCGGCCACTGCTGGATGCCGCCGGCGTGACTTGGCAGACCAATCGCATCGCCTGGGATAACTACAATCCGCATCCGCAACTGAAGAGCCTGCCCAAGGAATTCGTCTTCGTCGGCAAGGGTTTCAACCAGAAGGAACCCATCACCGCCGGCCTGCAGGAAGTCGTATTGCTCTACCCCGGCATGCTGCGTGTGCGCCCGGACTCTTCGGGCCGCGTGATTCCGCTGCTCGAAACCAGCGGCGATTCGGGCACCGTGCGCTGGGAAGACCTGGTGGAGCGCACCATGCTCGGTTCCGTCGCCATTAACGAAAACGTCAAACACACCCCGGAGAATGGCAAGCAGGTGCTGGCGGTGCGCGTCTCGGGTCCGGTCAACGCCGTGATTGTGGCCGACGTGGACCTTATGGGCGAGCAGTTCTTCGAACTGCGCCGCCGCGGCATCGAAAACCTGAACTTCGACAACGTGACTTTCCTGCTGAACGCCGTCGATCAACTGGCTGGCGACCGTTCCTTCATCGCCCTGCGCAAACGCCGTCCGCGGCAGCGCACACTCGAAGCCGTCGAGGCTCGCACGCGCGCCTATGAAGCGCAGCGCCTGGAAGACATGCGCCAGGCCGAAGCCACCGCCGACGCCCGTTTGAAAGAAGCGCAGGCCCGCCTGGACAAGGCCGTCAAAGACATCGAACAGCGCAAGGACCTGGACGAAGAGGCCAAGCAAGTGATGATCGAGAACGTCCAGGCCGCCGAAAACCGCCGCTTCCAGGTGGCCCGCACCACCATCGAGGACGAGAAGCAGCGGCAGATCGATTCCTCGCGCGCCGACATGGAGAACTCCATCCGCGGCATTCAGAACACTATCAAGTTGATGGCCGTGGTGCTGCCGCCCATCCCCGCCGTGCTGCTGTTCCTGCTGGTCGCGGTGCGGCGCCTGGCGCGCGAACGCATCGGGGTGCCGGCCGACCGGTTGATCGACGAACGATCCACGGAGGGACGCTCATGACCGAGACCCTCAAGACCGCGGCATTCCTGGCCGGCGCCGTGGCGCTGGTCGTTACAGCCGCCATGGTGCAGCCCGAGCGGCGTATCCCATCGACGCTCAGCGACGAAGGCCAGGCCTTCTATCCCGAGTTCCGCGACGCCGGGGCGGTGAAGGCCATCGAAGTGGTGGATTACGACGAACCGACCGCCACCGCGCGCCCGCTGAAAGTGGAGTTCCGCAATTCCCGATGGCTGATCGCGTCCAACAACGATTACCCCATCGACGTCGGCGACCGCCTGGCGAAGACCGCCGCCGCGCTCATGGACCTGCATAAGGATCAGGTCCGCTCCGACCGCGTGCAGGACCACGCCAGGTTCGGCGTCATCGACCCGCTCGATCAAAAGGCGAGCAGTTTGCAGGGCCGCGGCAAGCGGGTCACGCTACGCGACGCCCAGAAGAACGTGCTGGCCGATTTCATCCTGGGCAAGCCGGTGGAGAACAAGGCCGGCTGGAGGTACGTGCGCGTGCCCGGAGGGAAGCGCACCTATGCCGTGAAGACCGATGCCGATCCGTCGGCGCGCTTCGCCGATTGGGTGAACGCGGGCCTGCTGCGCATGCCGTCGGCCAACATTCGTAAAGTGACCATCGCGAGTTACTCGATTGACGCCGCGAGCGGCTCTCTCGACCAGGGCGAAAGCGTGGCGCTGACGCAGGAAGCCGGAGCCTGGAAGTCGCCCGCCGGGGCCGTCAAAGACGCGGCCGTGAAGACGCTGGCCGCCACCCTCGACGGCCTCAAGATTGTGGATGCGCGCGCCAAGCCTCCCGAGATGGCCCGCGATCTGCGCGAAGGCGAGATGCAGATCTCGATGCAGACCGCGCTGGTGCTCCGTCAATTTGGTTTCCTGCTGACGCAAAGCGGCCGCATTGTGGCCAGCGACGGGGAAATGACGGTGGAGATGGCCAATGGAGTCAACTACCAGATCCGCTTCGGCGATGTGGCCGCCAGCGCTTCCGACAGCGCCAAGGGTGGCGGCGCCGACCGCTACCTGTTCGTGACCACTACATGGGACGCAGCCCGCGCCGCGCGCTACGGCGACTCGAGCGGAGCCGGCGAAAAGGCCTCGCACGATCTCAATACGCGCTTCGCCGACTGGTTCTACACCATCTCGAACGCCGACTTCCAGAAGCTGCGGCTGACCAGGAAGGACGTGCTGCGGTAGGCGTTTTGTGCCGCGGGCACAAAAACGGCGTCTGCACCCTGCGCAATGCCACTTATTTTTCCCGCAACCGGACACCGATGTTGATTGAGTCTGGCACGCTGTCTTATGTGGGGCAGGTTGGCAACCTGCCCCACAAATTCTGCAGCGTTCCTGCTAATGGGAAAGCCAAGTGGCATTGCGCTCCCTCGGTGCCGCGTCCCGACTCTTCGGGACGCCTCCGGATCGAGAGACGTTGCGCCTGGAACCGGCAGGCATCCCGCGCCACAACGCCGGGCCGGCATTACTCCGCCGGACACCCCATGCCGCTTCTCGCCAGTCCCGCCGCACGCGCGTCCTGGCTCTTCCCTACCTCGGCGTAGAGCCTGGATACCTTGGCCAGAGCCGCACACAGGTGCTCCTTCACCAGCGGACAGTCCATATCGACGGCGCGCAATCCGCCGGTCTCGCGGACCGCACAACTCCGCGGCTCGGTCCGCTGGTATAGCTCCACGAGTTTCGCCGCGAGCTGCGTCTGACTGGTGTCGATGGACAGGCCTTCCATCAGAGCTATGGCCGCTTGCCTGGAGTCGCCCAGACTGTCGTAGGCCGCCGAAGTCTCCACGAAGACCGGCGGCCGGAAGTCCAGAAGTTGGCCATGCTGCAACGCGTCCAGCGCTTCGCGAGGCTGCGACAGCCGCAGATAGGTGCGCCCCAGTTCCAGGTACACCGGAAACCAGCCGAAGTCGTTGTTCCCTTTCCCGCGCCGCAAACTCTCCCGCCGGCAGATCCGGTCGAGGGTTTGCTCGATCGACCGGGCGCGCAGCAGCGCCTCTAGCGATCTCTGGTACCACGGCTCCGATTGCGAACGGGCGAGAGGTCCGTTCCCGGCGTCCTGGGACGCCGCCCACTCTCCTTGTTCCCGGTAGCAAATGCCGGCGTTCACGTAGGCCTTCGGCAAGTTCTTCTCATCCGGCAAGCCGTCGAGTATGGCGCGCGTCCGGTCGGCTTCCGCGACGGCCCGGCGGCGGTCCACCAGAATTGTCGCCAGCACCATGTGCGACTTGTAGCTGTCGGGCGCGGATGCCTCGATGCTGGTCATGAGAGCGCCTTCCGAGGCCCAGTCGAAGTTGCGGACGTAAGTGCGGACCCCGAGCGCCAGGATAATCGCCGCCAGAATCGCGGGAACTGCGAAACGGGCCGGTGGCCATTCCACGGGAAGGCGCCGCCACAACGCGGGCACGCCGATCGCCAGGCACCCGGCGAAGGCGATCGACGGAAGATAGAGGAAACGCTCCCCCATGATAGTGCCGACGATCAGGAAGACGTTGGAGGTGGGCGCCAGCGTCACGAAGAACAGGAGCACAAAAAAGAAGACTCTCCTTTCGCCGCGGAAACTTCGCACGGCGGCCACACCCAGCGCCGCGCAGGCCAGCAAGGCGGCGAGCAGTTTCCACGGTTCCCCGCCGGCCAGCCTCCACGTGAACAGCGGAATCTGGTTGTAAGAGTAGTCGCACGACAGGGCGCCCGGCCATACCAGCAGCGCCAGGTACTTTCCGATAACCTTGACCGCGGTCAGACGGGCGGTCCAGAAATCGGTTCCGGCCAACGGGTTGTCGGTGAACGGAGTGAAGAAGAACAGCGATTTCGAGACCACGCCGCCGCGAATATACAGGTACACCAGACACGGTACCGCGGCCGCCAGGTAGTTAGCGATGCGCCAACGCGGCTTGCCGCCCGGTGCGCCCAATGCGCCGAAAGCCACGTCGTACAGCGCCATCGCACCGAGCACCACAATGGCGCTCTCCTTCGAAAACATGCCCAGCGCGACCACCAGGGCCAGGCTTGTCAACCACAGGACTCGGCGCCGCCCGCTGGCCGCCGAAGCGCGAACATGGCACGCCAACCCCGCCAGCACGGCGAAAGCAGCCAGCAAGTCGGCGCGCCCCACCACGTTGGTCACGGATTCCGTGAGTACGGGGTGAACCGCCCACACCGCAGCCATCAGCCACGCGGCGGGAATTTCGTGCAGAATCCAGAGCGCCAGTAGGTAGACCAGCGCGATATTGACAGCGTGCAGAGCGAAGTTCACCCAGTGATAGCCTGCCGGCTGAGACCCGCCGCCGAGGATGGCGTAATTGAACAGGTAGGATAGCGTGGTCAGCGGACGATACAGATCCGATTCCCCGTTCCCAAACCAATAGTGCTGGTTGAGGATGAGACGGACGTTCTGCGAAGTGGCCGCCTGGATTCGCGCGTCGTGGAGTATCAGGGCCTCATTGTCGTAGATCAGCGCGGCGCCGAAGGAGTTCGAGTACGCCAGCAGCGCCACAGCCCAAAGCGCCGCAAGGGCCCAAAGATGACTCCGCGTATTCCGCCGCGGCGCCGCTTCCCCCGAGGCGGTTCGCTCGCCGGCTTTCCATCGACCTTTCTTCATTCCGATCTTCCAGTTTGCACCATTCCGGCGCCATTACGCGCGGCCGGGCGGAGACAAGACCGGTGGCCTGACTGGACCGAAAGGCCAATCGACACACGTATGGGGCCAGGCTTCGACCGCGGCCGGAGTCCTACGCAAATTAGTGCGCCGCGGTGGCAGCCGGGATGCGCTTGAAGTGCAGGGTTTCGGTCTTGGCGACTGGGGCGATCTGAGCCGACTCGATATCCAGGGTGTCGCCATCCCCGGTGACTCCAAAAGTCCGCCTCCAGACGTAGCTTCCCTTGGTTTCCATCTCCACCAGCTTGGGCCCGCTGTACCACAGGGAGACTTTGGCGGCACGGCCGCCGTCTTTGATGGCGCATTCGTGGCCGAAGGAGTCGCAGTCGAATTCCGCCAGCAGATGGCCAGCGGCGGAATTGGTGACGTGAAGGATGTCGCCCTTCTCCGAAATGGTCCAGACGGTGGCGTCCTTGCCGCCATCGGCGAGTTGCCAGGAGCCCATGAGTTTGGCGCGGCTGGCGTCGTCGTCCGCAAGCACCGTACCCGCCAGAAGCAAAACGCCAATGGCGGCTATGCGTAGGATCATCTTCCCTCCCTAATCTTCGTATCCCTTATTTGACGCCAGGGAAATCCCGTGAAGACTGTATATTACTCCATAACGGAGAGAAATGTTATCCCCCTTCGCGCCCCGGATGTGGCGTACGCACTCGTGCGTGCCCCGTCCCGACTCGTCGGGACGCCTGGCGGGTTCGGCATGCGCCATGGGGCAGGGTTGCAGCCCAATGCAGGTTGCCAACCTGCCCCACAGAACTGCATCAGAACGTCAGGCGAAGTCCCAACTGCGTCTGACGCATGGCCGCGGCGCTCCGGATGGTGCCGAACGACGAGCCGAAGGCCCCGCCGGAGACACTCTCGGTGGCGTTGGGATTGCTCAGATTGACCAGGTTGAAGGCGTTGGTGAGCTCGCCGCGGATTTGCAGCGTGATCCGCTCCTTGAACTTCAGATTACGGAAAATGCCCAAATCCACGTTCTTCGTCCCCGGTCCCGACATGAGATTACGCGCCGAGTTCCCGTCGGTCCCCGCCAGGTTGGTTGTGCTGAAGGCGCTGGTGTTGAACCACTCGTTGGACACGGCGTTGCGCGAGCGGTGCGCGTCCAGGTGTGGATTGCCGATCAGGTTGCCGCGGTCGGTAGTGCTGACACCGTCGTCGTTGGTGTCGCCCCCGGTGAGTACCGTGAAGGGATTCCCACTTTGCAACGTGACGATTGCGGAAAGCTGCCAATCGTTGACTATCGCTCGCAGCACCCGATTCGCCTTGTTGAAGTAGTCCAAACTCCAGATGACCGATCCTACCGCCGAACTGCGCTTGTCGTAGTCCGAACGGCCGCGATCCTCCCGCAGGGCGTGTTGGTCCTGCGCCAGGCCATTGACGGTATTGTTGTCCAGTTCGGCATCTTCCAGGTCTTTCGAAAACGTATAGAAGCCCTTGGCGCTAACGTGGCGCGAAAACCGCTTCTCGACGGTGATCTGCAGGGCGTTGTAGGAAGCCTGCATGACCGACTGCACGGAGTAGATGTTCGAAAGCGTGTTGGCTTCGATGGGACGGCGGCCATTCACGTTGGCCGTAGCCGTGGTTGCGGTGCTGTTGTAGTAGGGGTAGTTGAGGTCTTCCGCGAAGGGCAGCCGGTGCGCGAACGATCCCACATACGCGGCCGTAACCGCCAGGTTCCTGGCTAACTGGCGCTGCACCGAGAAATTGAACTGGTAAGTGTAGGGCCACCTGAAGTTCGGCGCAATTCCGTAAACCGACGCCGGCAGAATGAACCTGGGACTGGCCGGATTGTAGGTGAACGGGAAGGGGTCGCCGCCGGGCAGATTTACATAAGGATTCGACAGCGTACCGACCGGGGATATGGTCTGGCGCACGGCAAACGGGTTGTAGTTGGAGGTGGAATTCCACTCGTTGCCGCTCACGCTGCCGTAGAAGATGCCGCCCGCGGCGCGGACTGAAGTCTTTCCGTTGCCGGTCGGATCCCATGCGAAGCCCAGCCGCGGCGAAATGTGATTCCACTTCATGGAGACGATTCCGCGGCCGATGCCGGCGTCTCCGGGCACCAATATGCCGGTGGGAACGCCCGTCCCTTTGAGGACCGTCGATTGTACTCCCTGCTCGAAAGTGGCTTCGCGATCGAACTTATCGGTGGGCGGCTGCTGCAATTCCCAGCGCAACCCGAGATTGAGCGTGAGCCGCGGGGCTACCTTAAAATCGTCCTGGAAGAAGAGCGCCCCGGTAAAGAAATTATCCATGGCGGTGATGGGCGCGTCCTGGGTGTTGGTGCTGGGAAGGCCGAGCAGGAAGTCGCCCAGCGTGTTGCCGGTTTTGCTGCTGCTTCCCGAGGAGAACGAGAAAACGCCGTAGTCGTTCAGCAGCGTCGCCTGGATGTCTTTATCGAGCGAAAGCTCGCCGCCGAACTTCAGGGTGTGGCGGCCGTGCGTGAGGCTTACCTGGTCGCGCACGGAATAGAAATTGGTTCCGGCCACCGGACCGGCGATGGATTGGGAAAGCGTGAAGTATCCGGTAACGGCGATTTGCGGAAGCGACTTGGGACCCTGGATGGTAAAGGAAGACCCCAGATCGCCGAGCGAGACTGCCGGTGTATCCAGGCGGCCGCCGAACTGGCGCGTGTAGCTCACCCAAAACTGGTTCACGGTGTTGGAGTTCAGGGCCAACGTGTCGCTCACGTTGAGGTTTTGCTGCCGCCAGGTGTACGTCTCCGTGGACCAGGCCATGCTCCCCAGCGGCAAGGGGTTCTTCCCGCTGGTTTCATAGTAGCTGCCGCTCAGGCGGTGCTGATCGGTGAACGAGTGGTCGATCTTCACCAGGACTTCATTAGTATCGTAGGGACTGGGAAGCGTCCCTGCCCAGTAGTTTCCGGGCTGGTCGTTGGGAAGCGGAATGTACTTAGCGAGGATGTTCTGCGCTGTGGGGTCCAAGCGCTGCGAGGGAATGATTCCGCCCGGGAATGGAGCGTTTCCGTTGTTGGGGTCCTTGGGTATGGTGGCCGAGGCCGAAAAATTGCCGGTGCGCTCCAGTGCCGTGGGCACAATCTGCGAATTGACGAAAGAACTCGTGATCTGCCGCAATCCGGAGTACGTCCCGAAGAAGAACGTCTTGTTCTTGCGGATGGGGCCCCCGAAGGTGCCGCCGAACTGGTTGCGATGCATCGGCGAAGGGGTGTGCGCCAGCCAGGCATAGGCATTCAGGTCGGTATTGCGGAGAAACTCGAATAGCGATCCGTGAAAATCGTTGCTCCCGGAGCGAGTGATGATGTTGATCACGCCGCCGGCGAAATGTCCATATTCGGCGCTATAGCTGTTGGTGACCACGCGGAACTCATCGACGGCATCGGGATTGGGCGCGATGTTGCCGGTATTTCGCAGGCCCGTCATGTTGTTGCCGCCATCCAGGTAGTAGTTCACCGAACCGGCGCCGCCGTCCACTCCGCCGTTGATCATGGTGTGCTGTTCCGGATAACCCAACGTATTGGCGCTGAAGGTGGTGTCGATACCGGGCGTCAGTTCCAGCAGTGTATATACGTTGCGGCCGACAATCGGCAGCGTGGTGATTTCCGCATTCTCGACGGTGCGTCCGATTTGGGCGTCTTCGGTGTTTACGGCCGGTGCGTTGGCCGTAACCTCCACCGCCTCCGTGCTCACGCCGATATCCAGGGACGCATCCACGCGCGCCATCACATTGATGTCCAGGGCGATCCCCTTCTGAACGAATTTCTTAAAACCCGCGGCGGTCACTTGAACCGTGTAGCTGCCGATGGGCATGAACTCGAAGCGGTACTGGCCTTCGGCGTTGGTCTGTGCGGTACGAGCCTGGTTCGTCCCGGTATTGGTGGCCGTGACTTGAGCGCCGGGCACAACCGCCCCGCTCTTGTCGCTCACGGTGCCATAAACAGTAGTGGTCGTCTGGGCGTAGGCTAGCGACGCGGCCAGCAGACAGAGAACAAACGTAGTTCGCATTAAAACCTCCCGGGCGATGCCCGAAATTTCTGAAGCAGGGGAATATGGAAGAATAGGCGCTAAACCGAGTGCTATACAAGTTCTCAACGGTTCCGAACCGTTACCGAACCGTTCGCCAAAGCCCTTTCAATGGCGTTACTCTAGTAGCCAGTGGACGACCGCGCCGTAATTAACAGCGAGCAAGTACGTCTGGCGGTAGAGGAAGTGCTGGCCAGTGGAACCCTATCCCGTTCCGAGCAATTGCGCAGCTTTTTGCGCTATGTATGCGAACGTACGCTAGCGGGAGACGGAAAAGAGATCAACGAATACAGCGTTGCCGTGGAGGCGCTGGGAAAGCCCTCCGATTTCTCGCCTTCGGAAGACTCCTCGGTCCGCCGCAGCGCCTACGAGCTTCGCCAGAAGCTTCACAAATACTACGAGTTGGAGAATCCCGAAGCGGCCATTCACATCGAACTGCCCAAAGGGTCGTACAATCCCAAGTTTGTGGAGGTTGGACCCAAGCCGGTGGTGGATATCCTGCCGAAACCGGCGCCGGAAGCCGCCGCCAAACCGGCTTCGAACCGGGTGGTCTGGGCGCTGGCCGCGGCGCTGGTAATTTCGCTCGCGGTTACCGCCGTGCTGGCGGTGGCGGCGTTACGCGGCGGCACGCGGGTGAGTCCGGTGGTTCGGGAAGCCTGGAGTTCCATGACGGCGACTGGAGACCGGGTGCTGATCTCGGTGGGAACCACGTTTCACCTGATCATCCGGCCGTACATGGCGGTGGTGGCCGAAGGGCTTCCGAAGTACCCGGCGCCACCGGAGTTGTACCCCATGTTCCGGCAGCACCGGCCCCTGCCCGAAGGGGTGGAACTGTTCATGCATCCGGTCGATAATTCGGTGCAAATGGGGCACTGCCAGGCGGTAGTGATCGCGACCACAACGCTGTCGTTGCTGGGAGCGTCGTACCAGATTCTGCCCGAGCGCAGCGCGTCGGCTCCCACATTGCGCGGCCGTAACGTGATTCTGATCGCCGATCCGCAGAACAGCAACTCCGCCGCGGAAAGACTGGAGTCCACCCCATTGACGCTGGATTTCGATTCCGGCGCGCAGGACGTAGTGGTTCGCGAGCGCGCGGGCGCGCACACCATATGGGCCGGGAAACGCGGCCAGGACAAACGCTATACCGACGAGTACGGGCTGATCACCGTGTTGCCGGCCGAAGGCGAGGCGTCGGGACCGCATCACACCGTGATCTTTTCGGGGATGACTTCGGTGGGTACTCACGGAGCGGCGGAGTTTTTCTCGAGGCCCGAAACGCTGAACGTGCTGCGTGGGAAGCTGGCGGCGGAGGGCCACTCGGGGTTTCCGACGGCGTACCAGGTGGTGGTGCATTGCCGCAGCCACGATACGCAATTGCTGTCCACCGATTACGTGACGCACCGGGTGATCGCGAAGTAGAGGCCGCGGCTACTCATCGAGGCCCATCAGTTCGTCCCATGCCAAGGCGTAGCCCAACGCGCGTTTCACCTCGGGATGGCGGGATGGAGCCAACGCGCCGGCACGGGTATCCAGCCATTGTCGCACTACGGTTCGAAGGTTATCGAGGTTGGCGACACAGACGGAGCGCAGTCCCTCGTGTCGCCCTAACCGAACTTCGACCGGTATGGATCGAACCGTGGTGGTGATTTCCGCAACGATGAACTTGTTGAGATATTCGTAGGCGCCGTTGCGGCTGATCAACAAGACAGGCCTGCGGCCCGCCGGTTTCGGCAGGTTGGCCCACCAGATCTCGAACTGCTTCACGGTTTGTACTCCTCGGCCATCGACCAATCGTCTACATCGTCGGCGGAGTCCGGCCGCTTGAGATATGCGTCGCGCATGGCCGCGAACTCGGCGCGCCGCACCGCACGCCGGATCGCCTGACGAACAAACTCGGACCGTTGGCGTTTGTCGGGCGCCGCAATCCGGTTCAAGGCATCCAGGGTCTGTTCATCCAGTTGGACCAGAAAGGACTTCATATAGAGTAATCATATACATAATCGATATAGTCATGCCTGATCGTCGAATCGATGGCGCCGCGCGTGATAATGGACAACATGGTTCCGAAAGTCTCCCTCCTGCTCACTGCGCTGACGCTTTCCTGCCCTGCCGCCGAGGTTCCCCACGGCTGGCTGGAAGCCGCGCTCAAGAATCGCCTGGCGGAATTCGCGCGCTCCGCCGGCGATCCGGCGAAATCCGTCACCACCCGCGATCTGACCAACGCGGCGCTCCTCAACCTCATGACCGGCGGCGACGCGGCGCGTTCCGAAGCCTGGGTCGAACGGGCCTATGCCACCCAGGATATGGACAAGGCCAGCAAGACTTTCGGCGAGCTGAAGTGGAATACCGGCGACGCCGCCATCACCGACAGAAACGCCATCGAATTCGGCACGCAGGCCATGGGACCGCTCTATCTCGTGTACGGCGACCGCCTGTCGCCCGAGTTCAAGCGGAGAATGGCGCCGCACCTGTCGGCCGCGCTAGCCGGCCTGCACGGACACAAAGTGCAGGTCTCCTACACCAACATCTTCCTGATGAACCTGACCGGCGGCATGCTGATCGGCCAGGCCGTCGGCGATTCGGATGCCGTCCAGCAGGCGGAGCGCGAGTTCGACGCCTGGTTCGAGTACACAGAGCACAACGGTATCCACGAATTCGATAGCCCGACTTACTATTCCGCGGATCTCGATTCGCTGGTGATCGGACGGCGCTACGCCGCCGCTCCCGAGAATCGCCGCAGGTTCGAACGGGCGCTCGATCGTTTCTGGTCGGACATCGCGGACAATTACTTTCCGGCGGCGCAACGCATGGTGGGAGCCTACAGCCGCGACTACGATTTTCTGCGCGGCCGCGGCGGCATGGACGTCTGGCTGACCGATGCCGGGTGGGCCTCGCTGCCATCGAAGTCGCTCGATTTCGAGAAGGTCTTCGTGCTGGACAACGCGCGGCCGGGCGGCTACCGGCCCAAGCCGGAGACGGTGGCGGCGATCGGAAAACTGCCGCGCGAGGTGGTGTCGGTGTGGGACGACGATCCGCACCACACGCGCTTCCTGTGGATCGGGAAGAACATCGCCCTGGGCTGCACCAGCGGCAATTATGGCCCGCAGGATAAACTCTTCAGCGCCACCTTCGCCGGTTCCGCCGATTCGCCGCAGATCAGCATCGTACCCGACGTCTTCGATGCGCCCTACGGACTGGTCAAAAACCCCGACCGCACCGGTCATATGAAACCGACCCACCTGCCGCTCAACGCCGCCTGCACGGAGCGCGACGGCGTGGCGCTGATGACGCTGGACCTGGACCCGTCGGCGGTGACGGCCGATGCACACGGCTTCGCGACTAACCTGATCCTGCCGGCCGCGGCCTCCATCTCGGTGGACGGCAAGCGCCAGCCGCTCGCCGCGCCGGGAAAGGTCTCGGTGGACCCTAAGTCGGCGATCACGGTCGCGATGGGAGATGGCGTCGTCTCGATTCGCCTGCTGCATGTGGACGAATTGCCGGAACAAGCACCGGCGCTTACCCTGGAAGCCGACGCCGAAGGACTGGCGCACCATGCCGTGCGGCTGAAACTGGCCCACTTGAACGCCGGAGTGCAGACGAAATCGAAACACCTGCGGGTAGCGTTCCTGGTGGCCGCGCGGGACGGCGCCGATCTGCACGCCGCCCAGGTTTCGAGCGAAATCCGCGACCATGTATGGACCGTGAGAGCTTCGCTCGCGGACGTGTCGTTAGAACTGACCCGTTGATTACCGGTTAACCTGTGGTATCGGGAGAGCTAATGAAACCGTTCGCCGTTGCAGTAATGTTCACTCTGGCCGTGTCGGCCCACGCCGAAACGCGGAGCGTCGCTTTCGACAAAGCGGGTACGGAGCGAAAGTGGCCGATCCAGGAGTTCGACGCGGGGTTGCCCGCCGATTGGAGCTCCTACAACTTCCTGGTGTTCGAATTGCGTTCGTCGTCGCCGCAGCGCTTCGACCTGCGCCTACACACCTCGGGCGGCGTTCGGGCCGTGCGCCTGGCGCCAGTGGCCGGCGCCTGGGTCCGCGCGGCGGTCCCGCTTAATTTCTTCACCAATAAGGTCCGTCAGGGGAACGACCTGGCAGCGGTCTCCAACAAACTGCGGCCCATGATGTTCATCAACCTTTCGGGAACTCCCGGGCCGCTCGACGCGGTGCAGGAGATCGGGTTCGCGATGCCCGCTCCGGTGGGCGCTCCCACGCTGGAGATCCGCTCGGTCCGCCTCGCCAAGGAAGATCCCGGCGATGCTTTGCTCGATGCGCAGCCCGTGGTAGACGAGTTCGGCCAGTGGATCCACGACGACTGGCCCGGCAAGGCCAAGAACCTGGATCAGTTGAAAGCGGCTTGGGCGGAAGAAGAGAAATCGCTCACGGCGGGCGACTTCCACTACTGCCGCTATGGCGGCTTCCAGCAGACCAAGGCCAAGGCGACCGGCTTCTTCCGCGTCGAAAAGATCGACGGCCGGTGGTGGTTCGTCGATCCCGACGGCCACCTGTTCCTCTCCATGGGCGCCGACTCCATTGGCAGCTCTTCGCTCACGCCCACGCAAGGACGCGAAGCGCTGTTCGCCCAACTTCCGCCCGCGGATCTCTCGTCCGGCCGCGGCGGCGGGCGCTTCGGCGCGTCCTTCTATACCTGGAACCTGGTGCGCCGCTATGGCATGGATTTCTCCGACAAATGGGTGGACACCACGCTCCGGCGCATGGCGGCCTGGGGATTCAACACCGTCGGCAACTGGAGCGATCCGCGTCTCGGCGCCGCCCACCGCATGCCCTACGTGTTCACGTCGCGGGGATGGGGGATCGAATCCGGTCCCATGGGAATCGCGGATGTGTATGCCCCCGAGTTCGCGCAAACCGTGGACCGCGCGGCCGCCGGGCAGTGCGATTCGCGCAAGGACGATCCCTGGCTGCTGGGCTATTTCCTGGGCAACGAGCCGCCCTGGCCGGGACGCGAGGCCATGGCCGCGCAGGCGATTCTGGACGGTCCGGACAGCCCCTTGCAGCACGAGTTGAAAGCCTTCCTGGCGGCCGGCGATACACCCGAGCGGCGCCAGGCCTTCCTGGTACAGACCTATGAGAAGTTCGTCGCCGCGGTGAGCGCGGCCATTCGCAAACACGATCCCAACCATCTCAACCTGGGACTGCGCTTCGGTTCCACCACGCCGCCCGACATCGTGCGCGCCTCCAGGACCTTCGACGTCTACAGCCTGAACAGCTACCAGGTCACCCCCAATCCGAGTGAGTTGGCCAAGGTGAAGGGGCTGATCGACCGGCCCATGCTGATCGGCGAGTTTCACTTCGGCGTACCCGGCCGCGGCATGACGCCCGGCCTGCGTCAGACGCCCAATCAGGTAGAGCGCGGCGAAGCCTACCGTTATTATGTGGAGAACGCGCTGGCCGACCCGGCCATCGTGGGGACACACTGGTTCCAGTGGATCGACGAGCCGAACACCGGCCGATTCGACGGCGAGAACTATAACATCGGATTCGTGGACGTCACCGATCGGCCGTATCGCGAACTGGTGGATGCGGCCCAAGCCACGCATCGGCGTCTGCTGCAGGTGCACTCCGCCAAGGAACCCCCGGTGGTGCGCCAGGCCATGACGCAGTAGCGGAGGCCTTATGTGGGGCAGGATGGCATCCTGCGGCCGAGTGGTACTCGGCCTAGTCGGCATTTGCACACTGGTCGGCAGGCCGAGTGCCACTCGGCCGCAGGTTGCCAACCTGCCCCACAACGGAATCTTGCGACACTCAATCAACACTCGGGCAACCTGCCCCCACGGCGGCGAATCTGCGGGGCGTGACAAGACTCTTGTCACGAAAATCCCGTAAGTAGTTGAAAATACAGTAGCCGGCAAGAGTCGGCGACACGACTCTTGTCACCGCGGAGGACCAGAGAGCTGCATGAGGTGGCCGTGCGGTGGGTAGTTTTCGCGATGAAGGGCCGCAAGGTGTACAAGAATACCCTAAGGTGAATGGGACTGCGCAGATCGGAATAATCCCTAAAATTTCGCCCCGCCGTGTCCGATGAGAGAGACATGGTAGAGACAACGAAACCCGCGGTTGCACCCAAAGCGGTGACCTGGAGCGAGCATTATAGCGTCGGCGTCGCCAGTATCGATTCGGAACACCAGAAGCTGATCGGTCTGCTCAACGACCTCCACGCCGCCATGATGAGTGGCCAGGGGCGGACTGTAATGGGAAAAGTCCTCGACGGCCTCAGCGCCTATACCATGACGCACTTTGCGCACGAAGAGGGGCTCATGCGGTTGCACGCGTACCCCGCCTACTTGCCGCATAAGGCGGAACACGACAAGCTCATCAAGCAGGTGAAGAGCCTGCAAGAGGAGTTTCGCGGCGGCAATGCGACCATCTCGCTGGAGGTCATGTCATTCCTCCAAGACTGGCTGGTCAATCACATCGTCGGCGTGGACAAGAAATATACGGTTCACATGAAAGCCGCCGGTGTGAAGTAGCCGGGCGGCACGGAACCCCAGACTGCCGGCGCCGGATTCCTCTCCGGCTCTTCTATAATGTTCGACCCCGTCCCGGCCGATAAGAGTGTCATGACCATTGGCCGGGAAACCAATCTGGTGACTTGGAGCGCGCAGTACAGCGTCGGCATCGCCAGGATGGATTCCGAACACCAGAAACTGATCGGTCTTGTCAACGATCTCTACACGGCCATGCTGGAAGGCCGCGGGAGAGACGTCATAGGACCCACCCTGGACGGTATGGCGGCCTATACTGTGGCGCATTTCGCCAACGAAGAGAGGCTCATGCGGGTACACTCGTACCCCGACTACGAACTTCACAAGGCGGAACACGACAGACTGGCGCAGCAGGTGAAGCACCTGCAAGACGAGTTTCGCGAAGGCAAGCCGATCGTCTCCCGCGAGGTGATGAGGTTCCTGCAGCACTGGCTGGTGGACCACATTGTCGGCGTGGATAAGAAGTACACGCGGCACCTGCGTGCAGCCGGCGTAAAATAGGCGGTGGGACCATTCGCGGGATCTGAAGACCGCCTGCGCGTCGTGCCGGCCCCCCGCCGCGGACCCCACTCCCCGATTGCCAAGTGCCATGACCGCGAGATTCGGTGCCATTGTGAAATCGCTCGCTGACGCTCACGGCTCCGACGTGGCGTGCGCACTCGTGCGCGCCGCGTCGCCACTCGTGGCGATGCCCGGCGGAGGACCTCTGAATCTACGGGGGTTTGCCGAGCATCCCGACGAGTCGGGATGCGGCGCGCATGAGTGCGCACGCCACGGGTTGCCGTCTCACCCTTGTGCGGGGGGATTCTGTCACGGCTTCTGCGGGAGTGGTTGCCGACAATCGAACATCGTCACGCGGTCAGAGACCTAGGGCGCCACGCTGTCTGCGCGGGACCGCCGCGGTGGCCTAACGTGCCACATATCACGCTCGGCGTTATAATCGAGTTTGAGCAAGACATTCCGCGATCGGGAAAGTGAGCGCCTTTTTGCGGCAGGCCGAAGCCGTCGCTTTCCCCATTGCGGCCGCCAAGCCTTGCAGAAGCTCCGGATGATCGATGCGGCAGGCAGTTTGGCCGATCTCGCGGTTTTGCCCGGGAACCGGATCGAGGCCTTGCGGGGAGGACGCCAGGGCCAGCACAGTATTCGCATCGACGACCAGTACCGGATTTGTTTTGAATGGTCCGACGGTGATGCCTACATGGTTGAAGTGACCGACTATCACTGAACGGAGAACGAATGCCCATGCCCAAGCGATCCACACGAACGCCGCTGCACCCCGGGGAAATTCTGCGGGACCAGTTTATGGCCGACTTCGGCGTTACCATCAACCGTCTTGCCCGCGACCTTCGCGTGCCGCCAACCAGGATTAGTGAGATCGTCAACGAACGGCGCGCCGTCACCCCGGATACGGCCCTGCGCCTGGCACGGTACTTCGGCACAACCCCCGAGTTCTGGATGAACCTGCAAACCGCGTACGATCTGGATGTCGCGCGCCTTTCGTTTGCCCGAATTGAGGCGGATGTCCGCCCAATTGTTGCGGCCTGACCGCTGGCCCGCCCTCCCCGCCCGCTTTTCGATACACTATTCACCACACCACTTCGAGCTGGAGGTTCCTCATGAGGTTTGCTCTACTTGCCGTTCTGGCCGCTGGATTGCCAGCCGCATTCGCCGCCCCGGGCGCTCTGCACCTGCTGCAGAAGCCGTCCATGAACCGCACCGAAATCGTCTTCTCTTACGCCGGCGATCTATGGACCGTCTCCCGGCAGGGCGGCGCGGCGCAGCGGCTCACTTCCGGACCGGGCTTCGAGACCGACCCCGCATTTTCGCCCGATGGCAACACCATCGCTTTCTCGGGAGAGTATGACGGCAATACGGATGTCTTCACGGTGCCCGCAACCGGCGGCGTTCCCAAACGGATCACCTATCATCCCGACGCCGACCGCGTGGCGGGTTGGACCCCTGACGGCAAGCGCATTCTGTTCCGCTCCAATCGCCTGAGCTATTCGCGATTCACCCAGCTCTTTACGGTATCGGTGGAGGGCGGCTTACCTGAAGCCCTGCCGCTGCCGATGGCGTGTATGGGCGCATACTCGCCGGATGGCAAACGCATGGTCTACGCCCCGCTCGATGGCGGCCAGTTCGCTCCCGGCTTCACCAACTTCGTGGCCTGGAAGCGGTACCGCGGCGGCGAAGCCAGCTACCTCTGGCTGGTCGATCTCGCCGGCCTCTCCCTGCAGAAGGTCCCGCGCGCCGATTCCAACGACATCTACCCCATGTGGATCGGCGACACCGTCTACTTCCTGTCGGACCGCAACGGCCCCATGACGCTCTACAGCTTCGACCCGCGGAACGGCAAGATCGAAGAATTGATTCACAATACCGGCAAGGACATTCTGTCGGCCAGCGCGGGGCCGGGCGGAATCGTCTACGAACAGTTCGGACAAATCCACATCTACGATCTGTCCGCGCGGAAGGAGCACGCCGTAGCGATCGACATCGCCGCGGATCTTTCCGAAGTGCGCCCGCATTTCCAGAACGTGTCGCGGGAGATTCGCGACCTCCGGATTTCGCCCACCGGCGTGCGCGCGGTGTTCGAGGCCCATGGCGAGATTCTTTCGGCGCCCGCCGAGAAGGGCGATATCCGGAACCTTACCCACTCGCCGGGCGTGATGGAGCGCGCGCCGGCGTGGTCGCCCGACGGCCGCACGATCGCGTATTTCTCGGACGAATCCGGCGAATATGCCCTGCACCTGGTGGCGCAGAGCGGCGAAGGCGAGGTCCGCAAGATCCCGCTGGCCGGCAAATCGGCGTACTATTTCAACCCCAGGTGGTCGCCCGATTCCAAGCACATTGCCTTCAACGACAACCAATTGAACCTCTGGGAAGTGGAGGTCGCCGCGGGCAAACTAACCAAGGTGGACACGGATTACCTCATCGATCTGAACCGCGATTTCGCCTGGTCGGGCGACTCCCGGTGGATTGCCTTTGCGCGCTATCTGCCCAACCGCCAGCATGCCATCTTCGTCTACAGCCTGGATGACGGCCAGAGCCGCCAGATCACCGATGGCATGAGCGACGCCACCAACCCGGCGTTCGACCGCGACGGGCAGTATCTATACTTCACCGCCAGCACTAACTACGGTCCTACATCGAGCGGGCTGGATATGACCAGCGACGAGCACGAAGTTACTCGCAGCGTGTATCTGGCCGTGCTGCCCAACGATATCCCTTCGCCGCTGGCTCCGGAAAGCGACGAGGAGAAAGCACCCGGTGAGGCGGCTGCGTCGGGCGAAACCGGGCAGACTCCGCCCGAATCGGCGGCAGGAGCGGGAGGCGGGGGACGCGGTGGACGTGGCGCCGCCGCACCGATTACGCCGCCCAAACCGGTACACATCGATTTCGACAAACTGCCGCAGCGCATCGTCGCGCTGCCGCTTCCCGCGCGGGCCTATCTATCGCTCGCCTCCGGCAAGGCCGGCGCCATCTACCTGATGGAGCGAAGCGCCGCGGACGGAGGGCGCGGGCCGGGCGGCGGAGGCACGCTTTCCAAATTCGATCTCAAGACACGCAAGCAGGAGACGCTGTCCACCGGTGTCGCCTCCTTCGATCTATCCGCCAACGGCGAGAAGATGCTGCTGCGCATGGGCGGCGGTGGCGGCGGACGGGGCGGCGCCGCCGGGGCCGAAACAGCCGGGCCGCAGTACGTCATCGTACCTGCGAGTGCTCCGGTGAAGGCCGGCGAAGGCGCGCTGCATCTCGCCGACGCGCAGGTCTACGTGGATCCCATCGCCGAATGGAAGCAGATGTACCACGAAGTGTGGCGCATCGAGCGCAGTTACTTTTACGATCCGGATTTGCATGGAGTCAATGCCGCCGATTTCGAGAAGGAGTACGAAAAGTATCTGGATTCGCTCAGCTCGCGCAACGACCTGAACTATATCTTCCACGACATGCTCAGCGAGATGACAGTGGGCCACTTGCGCGGCGGTGGCGGCCATATACCCGTTGCGCCCGCCGTGCCCGGGGGATTGCTGGGCGCGGATTACGAACTGGCCAACGGGCGGTACCGCATCCGCCGGATCTATACCGGCGAGAGCTGGAACCCGCAATTGCAAGCGCCGCTGGCCGCTCCCGGCCTGAACGTTTCCGCGGGCGACTATCTGCTTTCCGTCAACGGCCGGGAACTGACCGACAAAGACGACATCTCGCGCCTGCTCGAAAATACCGCGGGCAAGCGCGTGGTGCTGCGCGTCGGCGCGGACCCGGCGGGCGCGGGGGCACGAGACATCGCGGTGATTCCGGTGGCCAGCGAACAGCCCTTGCGGTATCAGGCGTGGATCGAGCGGAATCGTCAAAAGGTGGACCAGTTGAGCGGTGGCAAACTGGCCTACGTGCACATGCCCGACACCGCGCAGGGCGGCCTCACCAGCTTCACGCGCTATTACTTCTCGCAGGTGGAGAAGCAGGGCGCCGTCATTGACGAGCGGTTCAATTCCGGCGGGCAGGCGGCCGACTATGTGATCGACGTCATGAACCGCCCGCTACAGGGTTGGTGGAGTCCGCGCTACGGCGCTATTTATCGCACTCCCGCCGCCGCGCTGTTCGGCCCCAAGGTGATGATCACCAATGAAATGGCCGGCTCGGGCGGAGACATGATGCCGTGGATGTTCCACCACACCGCGACCGGCACACTGGTGGGCAAGCGGACTTGGGGCGGCCTGGTGGGCGTGGGAGCGTATCCGCCCTTGATGGACGGCGGCACGGTGACGTCGCCCGATTTCGGGTTCTTCAACCCCGAAGGCCACTGGGACGTGGAGAACCGCGGCACGCCGCCCGACGTGGAAGTGGAGATGGACCCCAAGAGCGTCCGTGACGGCCACGATCCGCAATTGGAGCGCGCCGTGCAGATTGCTCTGGACCAGTTGAAGCAACATCCCGTACCGGAGCCGCATCGTCCGCCGTTCCCCAATTATCAGCGCCCGGCGGCGAGCGGCGGCAAGTAAGAGTTTTATGTGGGGCAGGATGGCATCCTGCGGCGGGTTGTCAACCCGCCTGGGCGGCACCGGCACGCTGGTCGGCAGGCCGATTGACAATCGGCCGCAGGTTACCAACCTGCCCCACACAACGCGCTACTTACCGCGCACGGCGCCCGCCGGGAATTCGGGGGCGGCCACTACGTGATGCGTGGCGTAGCGGATGCGCACCGGCACCTGCGATTGCAGCGTCACCCGCAGGATCAATTGGAATGCCTCGGGGATTTCGCCGGAGGGCAATTTCAAGTGCTCCACCAACTCGCGGATGGTGAGCGGATTGGTGACATATTCCGCCAGCGCCCAGGGGAGTTCGGAATGCGCGGCGCCCAGGATCAGCACGTAGCGGCCACGCTGCGGACCGGGGAAACGGGATAGCAACGCGTACTTATCGCCATCGTTGGCGCCCATCTGCGCCACGGGGTAGAGAGTCTGTTCGCCCGGTTTCGGGTGCAGGTTCCGAATACCCTGGACCTCCTCGACAAAGTCTCCCGCTTCGAGAACCCGCTTCAACCCGGGGTGGACGTCGGCCTGACCGATGAAGATGATGTTGTTGTTGGAAATATCGTCCCAACCAAGGTCCTTCGATCCTTTGAGCAAGATCCGGCGCTGTCGGGAACCCACGGTCTGAGTCAGCAGAAACACGGAGTTCACGGTGCCGAAGTCGGTGTAATTCCGGCTTTCGGTGAACTCCTTAATTCCCATTTGCTTCTTGAGCCGCATCAGCGGTTCCGAGGAGGGCACCTCGCTGAGATCGTTGGCGTGCCAGTAGCGGACCACCAGGTCGAGGGGCTGCACGAAGAGAAATAATCTGGTTTGATACGTCAGCAGGAGGGGTGTGTCCTCGCTCACGAACGGCTTCCAGAAGATCTCCATTTCGGGCGTCCAATTGGCCGCCTGAGGCGCCTTGGCAACTCTCGCCGGCCGCAGCAGGACGTACGCCGCCAGCACCAGGACCACGCAATTAGCCGCCGCCAACGCCCCCAGCAGCCACTTTCGCCGGGTGCGCCGCGGCGCCTCGGGCTCGGCGGCGGCGGCTGGGATAGATGCCTGCACCTGCTCCTGGGCGCGGATGAAACGGGGGACGTAGGCGCCCTTTTCGATATCGATCCGGATGGGGGCATCGGCGGCTTCGGTGGAGTAGAACTTCTTCAGCTTGTGGCGAAGCTCGTAAGCCCGCGTGCGGACCGTGGAATCCTCAACCGGGTTGTAGGACGCAGGACGGCCCAGCGCCTCCACGCCGATGATATACTCGCTGAGTTCGCCGGCGCGACCGTCGATTTCAGCCTCGCAGATGAATCGCAGCATCCGCTTGAGCTGATCGCAACGCAGGAATACCCGGCTCTGGAGTACCAGATCCAACGCCTGGCGTTTCTCTCCAACCGGAATAGGCGACCATGTGGCGACCTGCACGATACCTCGGAACCATTTGATTATATATTGCTTACCCTCCCGGCGTAACGGTTATTCCACCGTGGCACAACTTCCGCCCGAGGGACGAATCTTGCATCATCTAGCAAGCATACAGATCAGGGCTCCACGTTGAGGAGGTAGTTCCATGCCGCAACCCCTTGCCGCACTCGATTCGCGCCTGTCGCAAGAGCGGAGATCCGCTCCCAGGACTCACCCTACAACCCCCAAGCGGCTGATTCACCTGGCGGCGGAAAATGCCAGGTTGCAGCGCACCGTAGCGGAGCTCCGGCTCCGGAATATTCTGCTGGAAGAAGTCCTTACCCGAAGAGGGTGATGCCTTTTCCCAGGCGGCCCGGCGCGCGGCTCAGGCGCCGATCCGCCCGGCATATACGCTGGTTTCGTACAAGATGGTAACGGCGCCGCCGCGCCGATATTCGTCGAACAACTGCCGCAGTGCATCCTGCATCGCGGCGTGCTCGGGGGTGTTTGCGAGCGGCGCATAGGACGACGAACTGAGCCGGCCCTCCAATCCCTCGCAATCCAACTGCTGCCGGTTGGGAAACCGCTCGAGCCGCCAGGTGCGTCCTCCGAAAACCTCATCGATGGCATCTTCGCGGATGCGCCGCACCTCGGGGGCGTAGCGGCGCACGATGGCATCGTAATCCGCCTGAAAGCCGCCCGCGGCGGGCACGCGCTCATTCCACACCAGCACCAGCCACCCTTGCGGTATCAGGATGCGGCGGAACTCGGTGCCCGCGCCCGCCGGGTGGAACCAATGAAACGCCTGCCCGGCAGTGACGAAATCCACGCAGGAATCCGGCAGGCCAGTGGCTTCCGCGCGCCCGTCCACGCTGCGAAACCGCGCTTCGCCAGCCAGAGTCCGCTCGGCGGCGTGGCGCATTTCGGCATTCGGTTCCACGCCGTACACCTGGCAACCGCGGCGCAGAAACAACTCCGCCAGCAGACCGGTGCCGCTGCCGATGTCGGCGATTCGAGAGTCCGCGGTCAGGCCGCAATCGCGGGCGAGCGACGCGGCAACCTCGGGCGGATAGGACGGCCGGTAGCGGCTGTAGGCGTCCACGCGCGCGGAGAAGCGCAGGGTGGGATCGAGTTCCATGCACCAATGATGATAAATTGGTTCGCCATGGACCGGCAGCCGCACATCGTCGTGGTTGGCAGCGCCAACATCGATCTCACTACCTATACCGATCGGTTTCCCCGCCCCGGTGAAACCATTTTCGGGGAGCGTTTCCAACTGGGTTTCGGCGGCAAGGGCGCCAACCAGGCGGTAGCCGCGCGATTGTGCGGCGCGCGGGTTTCGATGGTGGCGCGCGTGGGCGAGGACCTCTTCGGACCGGCGACCATCGACAATTTCGCCTCGCGGGGCGTGGATACCTCGCACGTTTGGATCACCGCAGGCGTATCGACCGGCGTGGCCCCCATCTTCGTGGAGAGTACCGGCCAGAATCGTATCTTTGTGGTGAAGGGCGCCAACGACCGTCTGACACCGGCCGATGTGGACGCCGCCGCACCCTTGCTGCGCACCGCCGATTGCATCGTGCTGCAGCTCGAAGTGCCCGTCGAGACGGTCTATTACACGCTGCAATTCGCCCGGCGGCACGGCGTCCGCAGCATCCTGAACCCGGCGCCGGGGCAGGCATTGGACCTGGACGCGGTGGCGAACGCCGACTACGTGATTCCCAACGAGACCGAAGCCGAAGTACTCGGCGGCATGCCGGTGCGCGACCTGGATGAGGCGCGCGCGTGCGCCCGCAGCCTGGTGCAGCGCGGTCTGCGGCGAGTACTAGTTACGCTCGGCGGCAATGGCGCGTTGTGCTGCGGAGCGGACGGCGCGGAACATGTGCCGGCTTACGCGGTGACGCCAGTCGATACCACGGGAGCGGGCGACGCTTTCATCGGCAGCTTCGCGCGGTTTCTGGCGGGCGGATTCGCCGAGCGGGAGGCCGTCGAGCGGGCCAACGTCTACGCGGCTCTTTCGACGCTGGGCGCGGGGACGCAGATGTCGTTCGCCACGCAGGAGCGTTTCGAGGAGGAGTGGGGGAAGCGGTAGCGCGGCGCACACACGAGTGGGTATTGATTGAGTCTCGCACGCGATCTTTTGTGGGGCAGGTTGGCAACCTGCGGCCGAGTGGCACTCGGCCTGCCGACCAGCATGCAAATGCCGACCAGGCCGAGTACCACTCGGCCGCAGGATACCATCCTGCCCCACAAATTCCGCAGTA
>Ga0181529_10000731_pt1 | contig 46665 bp, 40 predicted proteins | sample PEATcosm2014_Bin_36_FD_119763 | JGI IMG/M metagenome (GOLD analysis project Ga0181529, IMG submission 119763) | Peatland microbial communities from MTU Mesocosm Facility, Houghton, MI, USA - PEATcosm2014_Bin10_30_metaG | ecosystem: Environmental > Terrestrial > Soil > Wetlands > Peat | place...
TCCAACCAGCACCTATGTTTACGTGACGGATTCCACCAACGGCATTGTGGTCAATTACTCGGTCGCATCCGGGGTACTGACTAAAATAAGCGACACTCCGGCCGGCAACGCGCCCTCCGCGATTGTCGTCGATCCGTCGTTTCCCTTCGCGTATGTCGCCAATTCCACCGACGGCACGGTGACCGCCTACTCCATAAGCAGCGGCGTACTCACAAGCCTGGGCGCCTATTCCACAGGCGTGCAGCCGGTAGCGATCGGAATCGATCCCTCGACCAACCATTTTCTCTACACCGCCAATTTTTTAAGCAACAACGTCAGCAGCTTTGAGTTGAATCAAACCGCGGGCACGCTTCTGGATGGCCAATACTCTCCATATGCATCCAACGCCGCGCCGACAGCCATTGCTGCGATTCCGCACGCCGGCACCGGCTCCGGGATACAGCCGTGAAAGCTTGGAATCGAATCTGCTTCGGGGACGGAGCAGGTAGCAACACCCCGTACAGGGCTTTTACAATACTTACGGGGCAACCTAAACGAGTTTTCCTGGGGCTGGAATTCGAAGGCCCAAAACGAAGGAAGCGCATGAAGTTCAGCAATCCGAGGCAGCTTTTTCTGCTCTCCCGTGTCTTTATTATCCCCGTGATCGGCCTTGTTTTGGCCACACTTTTGACTGCCTGCCAGCTGGTCACCATCGACTATGTTTTCGTGGCCGACTCTGCCGGCTCATCCGCGGGCAGCAGTGGGCAGATACAAACCTTCGCGGTCGACTCCGAATCCGGCGCGCTGCGCCAGGGTGCACCGACCGTCTCCTCTGGCGGAGTCAACCCGGTTTCCATAGCCGTCACCGGCAATTATTACCATCTTTACGTTGCCAACGCGGGAAGCAACAACGTGGCTCATTTTTCGATTGCCACCAACGGCGTGTTGACAGCCAAGGATACCGTCACGCTGGCCGCAGCTCCGGCTGCAGTGGCCGTGAACGCCGCCAGCAATTACCTTTATGTGGTCTCCGGAACCACCTCTGCGACACTCACGGAGTATCCTATTTCGATCGCCGACGGCACCATCGGTGCTGCCACCGCCCAGGTTGCTCTCACGCTTCCCAGCTATCCTGGCGACACGATCGTCCCCACCGGGGTAGACGTGCTGGCCAACGGCAATAACGTCTATGTCGCGGCCTACGATTCCTCCGCCTACAATCCCGGCGGGACACCGACCAGCGCCGCGAACCCGGGCTGGGTGTTTGGCTTCGCGGTCAGCTCAAGCGGTGCATTGACGGCAACCGAGGGCAGCCCTTACACGGCCGGCGTCAAGCCCAGCGGCATTGCCAGCGACCCGGTCAACCGGTTTGTTTACGTCACTGACTTTGCCTCCAACGAGCTGATCGGCTATGGAATTCAAAGTGGCGGAACGCTGAATTTCCTGGTCAACGGCCCCTTCAAGACCGGCAACCAACCCAGCGCCCTTGTGATCGACCCGCGCGGCATTTACATCTACCTCTCCAACTCGCTCGATTCAGACATTTCGGGTTACAGCATTGCCCTTCCCACGGGCACACCCTCGGCCGTCATCAACACCACCAGCTCCGCTGCAAATTCCACGGATGCTCAACCGGATGCAATCGCGATCGAACCAGCGCTGGGCCGCTTCATTTACACCGCCAACCGCCTGGGCAGTTCGGTCTCCGGCTTCCGGCTGAATCCGAACTCCGGCGCGGTAACAGAAACGCAGGCAACCCCCTATCCAACGGGCGCGAATCCGACCGCGTTGGTTAGTGTGCCTCACGGAAATCATTCCGTGCAGTCGGTCACGCCGTAATTCAAACATACGGTTCTGAAGCAAAAAGCCCAGCTTGCGAACAGGCTGGGCTTTTTGCTTGGGGCGGTTCTTCCACTTAGCAGCTAGGTGCAGCCAACATATCCGTTCTGTATATGTCGATGCGCTCTAGGCTTTGATCGGAACGTCATTTGGAGAAATACGAACTTTCCCTCAGGCCCCAACCGCCGAATCCCTCCGCCGCTTCGCCCCCAAAATCGCCAGCGCAATCAGCAGAATCGTGCCGGGCCCAGCCACAAACTCCGCCCATCCCACGGCGAAGGGTAATGCCTCGGAAAATCCCCACGACGTATCCTGCGGCCCGATCTCCAACTTCGCATGGGCGCCCCCCTGATCCACATCCTCATGCACATCCAGAACGATCTGCTCGCGCTGTCCGGAAATAGGCTTGTAGCTCCCAAGCGTGACGGCGTTGGCCCCGCGCAACAAATTATTGAAGGAACCATGCTCCACCACCGATCCGTTATCGGCCACGATCTTCCAGTCCAGGTCCACCGAGGTTTGCCTGGCCGGAATCGGATCCCAACGGAGACCAATCAGGTAATCGCCGTCAGGACCCGCCGTGAAGTTGGGCGAGGTAAACGCTCCCTGCTTGAGCGAAACCGGGACTGAGAGCAGTTTCTGATTATGCGCGTTCCCCAGCCGCACCAGAAGATAGGCCCCCGGCGCGACGCCCGCCACCACCAGCAACCAGCCAACGCAGATTAGGATCTTGTTCCACGGCCACTTTTTCACGGCGTTCACCTTCAACGGTCGATGTTGCTCAGATTCTACTCCGGCTCCAAAGCCCGGCAAGCGAATCCTCAAGACGATGCCCATCGAGAATAACGGGTGCGCAGGGCCACCGCCTTCCAGAATCCCGTGTACACTGAGCGATGGGAGTTTATACTTGGCCACGGCTGTCGTTCACTATTCGGCTGCGGCGGTCTCCGATCGGGGCCGCAAGCGCCCCTCCAACGAAGATTCATTCGGATACTCCATCGAGCACGGCGTCTACCTGGTCTGTGACGGAATGGGCGGCGCCGCTGCCGGGGAAATAGCCAGCTCTCTGGCCGTGGATGAGGTGATGCGCCTGCTCACCGCCCGCCCTGAAGGCGTCCCGCTTTCCGATCTCATCGAGCAGGCCATCTCCGCGGCCAACGATGTTATTTACTCCCGCTCCCAGGTCAATCCCAGGCTCAGCGGCATGGGCACCACGCTGGTGGCCTTGGTGGTCGAGGAGCGCCGCGTCTGCGTGGTCAACGTCGGCGACAGCCGCTGCTACCGCTTGCGCGACGAACATCTGGAGCAGATTTCCCAGGATCATTCGCTGGTAGAAGAGCAGGTCCGCATCGGCCGCATGACTCCCGCCGAGGCTCTCCGTTCACCGCTCAGGAATGTCATCACCCGCGCGCTCGGCACACAGAGCCGCGTCACTCCGGATATCTTCCAACTCGAAGCCGAACCCGGCGACATGTTTCTGCTCTGTTCCGATGGGCTCACCCGCGAACTCCCCAACCAGAAACTCGAATCCCTCCTCAGCGAAGGCCTTCCCAACCTCACTCCTCTTGTCAACCTGTGTACTCGTCTGGTTGAAGCGGCAAACCGTGCCGGCGGCGCAGACAACATTACCTGCCTGCTGGTGCGCGCCGCGGGCTAATACTACAGTTGTAGAGCCGCGGCCAAACCGCATGGTGGTTTTTCGGCACGATGCTGATCTGATAACCTGCTGTCTTGCCGATACAACGTCCCAATTGGCTTCCTACTTACCTGCCTGAGCTCGACGGCGTGCGGGGCCTCGCGATTCTGTGGGTGGTGCTTTACCACTGCAATCTGCGGCTGAAGGGCACTTGGATCTACTACGCCACGCAGTGGGGATGGGCGGGCGTGATCCTGTTCTTCGCGCTCTCGGGATTCCTGATCACGTCTATTCTGCTGGGAACACGCGACAAGCCGCGCTACTTTCAGAACTTTCATGCGCGCAGGGTGCTGCGCATCTGGCCGGTTTACATCCTGCTGCTGGTGGTTGTTTACCTGAACGCCCCGTGGTTCATTGGTCTCAGCATAATGGACGCAATCAAGACTGCGCCGTGGCTGGCGTACATCTTCCTGGTGCAGAATCTGTTTCATCTGGCGCTGCCGCCGGCCATCGGTCCAACCTGGGCGCTCTGCATTGAGGAGCAGTACTACTTTCTCTGGGCTCCGTTGGTCAAGTACCTGCGCAAGCCGGGGATGCTGGCTGCCGTGCTGCTCTGCGCGATGGTGGTTTCGCCATGGTTGCGGCACAGCCATTACGCCTGGCTCACGGCGACACACACGCTGATTCATCTGGACGGCATTGCACTGGGGAGCCTGCTGGCGCTGGGGATGCATACGCTGCCCATCGGCCGGCGCACCTGGCTCTGGATTGGCCTGGGTTGCCTTGTTGCCGGAATTTCGGCCGCTGCCACCATCGCCGGCGGAACGGCGTTTCTCGATTCCGCGCTGGCGGTTGGGTTTGTCGGCGGGGTGCTGGCCCTGATCGCTTCAACCGGTGCGCGCAACCCGATCAACGCTGCGCTGCGCAGCGGGCCACTGGCGTTCTACGGCCGCATCAGCTATGGCCTTTACATGATCCACATTTCGGTGTTTATCTACTTCGGCTGGTTTGACCTGCTCATGGATCCTTACGGCACGGCGGGCAACCTGGCGATTGTTGCTTTCCGGCTGGCCGCGTCCACGGCGGCGGCAGCGCTGCTGTGGTATGGGTTTGAGTCGCAGATTCTGAAGCTGAAGCGGTATTTCTAAGAATCTTTCAAAAACTTACACTCTCGGGCCTTTTTTGAAAGGGCACGACTTCAGTCGTGCCAAAAACGCTACCTAATCAACGTGGGCTTCACAGATTGCGGAAAAACTCTACAGAAGCTGGAATGAGTGTCAGGGCACGACTTCAGTCGTGCCAAATGCCGCAAAAATAGCGTGGGCTTTAGCCCCTGCGGTAAGCTTTTCGAGCCCTCCGTTCAAACTCGACCCTTTTTCCGCAGCCTCTTCAGCCCCTGCGGCATGTTCCTTTGCTTCATGCTCGACCTCTCTTCGGAGTTTCTGAACGCGTTCTAAGGGAATTTCGAATTGCAGGCTAATGCGAAATTGACTCAAACCCGCCCTCGCCGTAAGAACAAAGACGTGGCGAGGGTGGGGCACCGATGTATCTTGCGGCACGAGCTTTGCCTACAGCGTGTGGCCGACGATCACGAACAGCGCCAGCAAAAAGAGGACCGCGCTCGGTGCGGCCGTTTCATGGCGGCGCAGATGATAAATGGCAGCAGTCATGGTCAAGAGCGCAAGTGCCGAAGCTGCCAGCAGCGGCAGAGCGACCGGCAGGTTGAGGCCGATGGGCGCGACCAGGGCGAGCGCCAACAAAACTTCAAACAGGCCGATTGCCACGATGACCCCATACGGGAGCCCAAGCGGGAGACTCCGATGTCTGGCCCCCAACGGCTTTGGCCTGCGCCGGTAGCTAAGCATCTTTCCAATCCCGATACAGAGGAACACGCCGGCTACTAAGAACTCCATAAAGCGGTCTAGATTGGTCATCGTTACCGTGCCTTTTTCGCCCGCGGGATAAATTGCGCGCGGCGTGAATGCGGGCTGTGTCGATCTAAGGGTGCCCTTAAAATCAACGGACCATAAAGTCTATGTAAAGTCAATATCAAGTTTGCATAAAGATCGGCAGCGGCTTTACGATTTGCCAAGCCGGGACAGGCTCGATTGAATCCGGCAACAGGCGCAGAATCGACTGCGTGCAAGCCAAAGGGCGCCCTGATGGGGCAGGCGGATGGTTTGGAGTTTCCGCCATTGCCGCCGGGAGAGGACGCCGGCTGGAACCTCTGGGCTGCTTACCGCGGCCAGCGCTCCAGAAGCACGAAGAGGGCGAGCAGAAACAAGCTCACCGCGGGAGCTGCTTCTTCCTTCCGGCGCAGATGATAAATGCCGGCGAGCACCATGATCAGAGCCAGTCCAGCGGCTCCGATCCGCACCAGCAGATGGCCGGCTGCAAGTTCCGGAGGCAAGATCTCGAGAGGCATCACCACTGCCAGCGCTCCGGCAATCTCGGCAACGCCGATAAAGGAGGCCAGCCCAGCCGAGACGCCCGTGGGAGGGCCCTTTAAGCGGGCATCCACTACGCCTAACAAGCGCTTGTAAGCAAACAGCTTGCCGGCCCCGGTAACCAGAAAACAAGCCGCCAAGATAATCTGGGCAATCCAAGTCAGGCCGTTCATCGCTACCCTCGCCTCTCGCTGCGACGCCCACCGCAGCAAACCGTGCTTTGCTGTGCAACCGATTGAACCGCGGAATCGGGTCCAGTGTCAAGAACCATTCGATACATCGCTGTTTCACAGTTCAGGCCGAGAATGAAGCGAGCGTGCGAATCCCGCGGAATCGGCCTTCGTCTCATCCCCTTGTGACATCAGTCACCCGAAGCGGGACGGGGCGGCTGCTAGGCTTTTCTCAGCACGCAATCATCCCCTTGAGAGGTGCGCAATGGCTAAGAGCCCGCCGGCGAGCGAGCCGGTAAACAAAACGGCAGAACAGGGTCCCCTGAGCCCGGAGATGCTGGACAAGATGAACGCCTACTGGCGGGCCGCCAACTACCTGTCTGTGGGACAGATCTACCTGAAGGACAATCCGCTGCTGAAACGCCCGCTGACGCTGGACGACGTGAAGCCGCGCCTGCTGGGCCACTGGGGCACCACGCCGGGGCTCAACTTTCTCTATGTGCACTGGAACCGGCTGATCCGCGAGCGCGGCCTGAACATGATGTACATTATCGGGCCGGGACACGGCGGGCCGGGCCTGGTTGCGAACACCTATCTTGAAGGCTCGTACTCCGAGATTTATCCGCACATCGAGCGCAACAAAGATGGCATCAAGCGGCTGTTCAGGCAGTTCAGTTGGCCGTATGGAATTCCGAGCCATGTTGCGCCGGAGACGCCGGGGTCGATCCACGAGGGCGGCGAGCTGGGCTACTCGCTGGTGCACGCGTACGGCGCGGCCTTCGACAATCCCGACCTGATTGTGGCCTGCGTGGTGGGCGATGGCGAGGCCGAGACCGGGCCGCTGGCGACAAGCTGGCACTCAAACAAGTTTTTGAATCCGGCCACCGATGGCGCGGTGCTGCCAATTTTGCATTTAAACGGATACAAGATAGCGAACCCGACGATCCTGGCGCGCATTCCTCATGCCGAGCTGGAAGATCTGATGCGCGGCTACGGCTACGAGCCGTTCACGCTTGAAGGCAGCGACCCGGCAGTAATGCACCAGCAGGCAGCGGCGGTGTTCGACACCATGTTGGACCGGATTGCCGCGATTCAGAAGGCGGCACGCGAAGGCGGAGAGATTAAACGGCCGGCGTGGCCGATGCTGATTATGCGCACGCCGAAGGGGTGGACCGGGCCCAAGTTTGTGGACGGCAAGCCTGTCGAAAATACCTGGCGCGCGCACCAGGTTCCGCTGTCGGAGATCTTCGAGAAGCCCGATCACCTGGCGATGCTCGATGAGTGGATGCGCAGCTACAAGCCGGATGAACTGTTCGACGAGAAAGGACATTTCCGCGCGGACCTGGCGGAGATTGCGCCGAAGGGTCGGCTGCGGATGGGGATGAATCCGCATGCGAATGGCGGATTGCTGCTGCGGCCGCTGAAGGTGCCCAACTTCCGCGACTTCGCCGTGAAGATTGAAGGACGCGGGCAAAAAGACGTCGAATCGACGCGGGTTCTTGGCCAGCTTCTGCATGCGGTGATGGAAGCGAACAAGGCGGAGAAAAATTTCCGTGTGTTTGGGCCGGATGAGACTGCGTCCAACCGGCTTCAGGACGTAATTACGGGGACCGGCAAAGCGTGGATGGCATCGACGCTGCCGGTAGACGAAAATCTGTCCCAGACCGGGCGCGTAGTGGAAGTGCTGAGCGAGCACATGTGCCAGGGATGGCTCGAGGGCTACCTGCTGACCGGGCGGCACGGATTCTTCTCCTGCTATGAGGCTTTCATTCACATCATCGATTCCATGGTGAACCAGCATGCCAAGTGGCTTAAGACGACGCACGAGATTCCGTGGCGCAAGCCGATTGCATCGCTTAACTATCTGCTCAGTTCGCTGGTATGGCGGCAAGATCACAACGGGTTTTCGCACCAGGACCCAGGCTTCATCGACCACCTGCTGAACAAGAAGGCCGATGTGGTGCGCATCTATCTGCCGCCGGACGCAAACACGCTGCTCTCGGTTGCGGATCACTGCTTGCGCAGCCGGCACTACATCAATTTAATCGTCGCCGGCAAGCAGCCCGCACCGCAATGGCTTTCGGCGGATGAGGCTGTGGCTCATTGCACCACGGGCCTTGGCGTGTGGCCGTGGGCCTCGAACGGCGATGGCGAACCTGAGGTTGTGATGGCCTGCTGCGGCGATGTGCCCACGCTGGAAACGCTGGCGGCAGTTTGCATGCTGCGCGAGAGGGTACCCGATCTGCGCATTCGCGTGGTGAACGTGGTGGACCTGATGACGCTGCAGCCCACCTCGGAGCATCCGCATGGACTGCCGGACGAGGAGTACGATCAGATCTTTCCACCCACTGTGCCGGTTGTGTTTGCGTTCCATGGCTATCCGTGGGGGATTCACCGGCTCACTTACCGGCGCCACAATCACGACAACATTCATGTGCGCGGATACAAGGAGGAAGGGACCACGACGACCCCCTTCGATATGTGCGTGCTGAATAACATTGATAGATTTCAGTTGGCGCTGGATGCGATTCACCGCGTGCCTCGGCTTAAGTCGATGTCTGCCCAGGCGGAGCAATGGTATTCGGAGGCGATTCAGCGGCATCGGCTCTATGTGGCCGAAAACGGAGACGATCTGCCGGAGATCAAGAACTGGCGCTGGCCTAAAGACCGGGCCGCCTGCTAACTCCGCCAACTAGCGCGCAGCGTTGCTAACTCCGCTAACCGGCGCGGAGCGCCGCTAACTTGCTAACTCACTCACTTACTAACTTGCCGATTATTTCGGCCCTAACTTTGAAAGGTACTTATCGATGCCGTCTTTGCCTGTATTGGTTCTGAATAGCGGTTCTTCTTCCATCAAGTTTTCAGTATACGAAGCCGGCAACGGCGAACGGCGCAAACTGCACGAGGGCGCAGTGGACGGCATCGGCACCGATCAGGGCAAGTTCTGGATCAAGGATGCCGCAGGCAACAAGCTGGTGGATCAAACGCCCGCTCTGCCTAATCGCTCGGTTGCTTTCAAGCTGGTTGCCGATGCGCTCAATTCCGGCGACTTCCCTCACCCGGCGGCCATCGGCCATCGCGTCGTGTGCGGCGGACCAACGGTACAGGAGAATCAGCGCATCACGCCGGCCTTGATCGACGAGATCGAGCGCTACACGGATTTCGCGCCTCTGCATACGCCCATCGCCGTTTACATCATGCGCGAAGCGCTGCAACTGTTTCCCGGCGTGCCTAACTTTGCCATTCTCGACACATATTTTCATCGCACCATGCCGGAGGTAGTGACGCATATGCCCATTCCCGAGGAGTACTCCGCGATGGGCGTGCGGCGGTACGGGTATCACGGCATTTCCTACGAGTCGATCGTGCTCCAGTTGCAGCCAAAGGTGCCGGAGAAGCTGATTGTCGCGCATCTCGGCAATGGCGCGTCGATTTCCGCGATTCGCGGCGCCAAGTGCCTCGATACCTCGATGGGGTTGACGCCGACGGGCGGCATTATCAGCGGCAGCCGCACGGGGGATATCGATCCCGGCGTCGTGCTTTTTATTCTGCGCAAGATTGCGGAAACCGAGAAGAGCGCAGCGGCCGCAGCCGACCAATTGGAGATTGCGGTCAGCAAAAAGGCCGGACTGCTGGGCGTGAGCAACCTTTCGAACGATATGCGCGATCTGCGCGACGCCATCAAGGATGGCAACGCGAAAGCGCGGCTGGCCGTGGATAAATTTACATGGACCATCGCAAAGTGGATCGGCAGCTATGTAGCCGAACTGGGTGGGCTGGACATGCTGGTCTTCACGGGCGGCATCGGCGAAAACGACATTGCCTCGCGTGCGGAGATTTGCGCCGGGTTGGGTGCGCTGGGGATTGTAATTGACCCCGCGCGCAATAACGTTCGCGGCGAAGCGGTGATCTCGGCGGCGCATTCGCCGGTGACGGTGCGCGTGATTCCGCCGGCGGAAGATTTGATTATTGTGAATCACGTGGTGCGGCTGCTCGGCGAGTGAGTTGCGGGAAAGGCTGTTTATCGGAGCCAGCAGCTTTCGGGCAGGCTGGCTTGATCACCAGGCTTCCGTCAACTTCTGTGAAAATAGCCTTCATTCGACCCATTAATCCATACTTCCGACGTACTTCGATCGGAATGCCTAACCGGCCTCTTGTACTTATTTTCTTGATGATTGCCATAATGATTACCTCACGCCGAAACTGGTTGCTCTCCGACTTAATGTTCATCGGCTTCGCGATCCGCACTTTCACGGCACATCCCCGGACAGAGAGAGAATCTTCAGTTTCTTGCCCAATTTGGCGAAATCCGGATCGGTTGTAACCAATGTTGCATCCATGCGGATTGCCAGCGACGCTGCATAGCAGTCCGCATAACCGAGCCGGTAGTGAAACCTGACGGTGGCTGCAGCCTCCGCGGATGCTTCGTCGGCAACAGCAGGCACTACGAATGCACTCATTGCCTTCAAGTCCGCTGTCGCCTTGCCCAACCCCGCCATTTTGGCCAGCGAATAAAGTGCTTCTCCCCAGTTGACTACAGAGATGAGCAGACGTGCCTCGCTCCTGGCAGCCCTCTGAATTAGAGCGTGCACTTTTTCCTCTCCGATGCCATGGGACAGATAGCGGATCACCGCGCTTGCGTCAAGAACGTAGGTTTTCATAAAGTGCTTTCAGCTTCTTCTCCGATTTTTTCTCGTCCAGACGACGATCCTCGGCAAAGCTCTCCTCCAACCCAAGTCCGGCATACTTCCCACGCAACGCCATCACGGCCTCGTAGCTTCCGGACTCGATGAAGAGTCCTTTACCCTGTTTCTTGAAGACAACCCGCACGCCTGGTCTAAACCCCAGCTCTTCGCGCAATTTCGCCGGAATCACCAACTGCCCTTTGGAACTCATCACTGCCGACGGAGCCATAATGTCTTACCTCCAGGTAAGACGAATTGTACGCTCGATGTACTCCGGATTCAAGCAGCCGGCCGCGCCGAACAGCCGCTTGTTCTACACTGATGGGTTGCATCCGGAGACGTTCTTCATGTCCGTAACTGCCATTCCCATCGATACAAAACATCTTCCCTCACCCGCGCTTCGGCGTTTTGCGTGGGGTGTGCTGGTCTATTTTATTGCGGTGATTCTGTGGGGAACGCTGGTGCGCGCTACCGGCTCGGGCGCGGGCTGCGGCAACCACTGGCCGTTGTGCAACGGCACGGTGATGCAGCACTCGGCGAGCGTGGAAACGCTGATCGAATTCACACATCGGCTTACGAGCGGGCTCTCTTTCTTCTTGGTTGTGGGTCTGCTGGTGTGGACCTACAAGTCAACAGTGCGCGGACACCTGGCGCGTGCCTGGGCCGTTGCCTCGGTTGCCTTCACCATGGTGGAGGCGATTCTGGGAGCGCTGCTGGTGAAGCTGGGGCTGACGGCGCAAAGCCAATCGCCGCTGCGGCCTGCTTACCTGGCGCTGCATCTGACCAACACTCTGCTGCTATTGGCCGCGCTGACGCTCACTGCACACATGTTGAGCCGCGGCAAAGGATTCATGCGGGGCAGCATCCGGCTGGTTGCACCGTTTGGCGCCATGGCCGCCGTGTTGGTGGTGATGGTTGTGGGCGTGACCGGTTCGCTGGCGGCGCTGGGCGATACGCTGTTCCCGGTCAGTTCGCTGGGGCAGGCGCTGGCGCAGGATTTCTCGGCGGGCAGCGGCTGGCTGGTGCGCTGGCGCTGGGCTCATCCTACGGTTGCATTTCTCTCCAGCATCTTTCTGATCTGGATACTGGTGCGCGCGGCGCAGCGGCCCACGCACGGAGTGGCGCACTGGGACAATCGGGGGCTTTCCGCGCTGGTGTTGCTGCTGCTGGCGGCGCAGTATGTGCTGGGCGTGCTGGATGTTCTTCTGCTGGCGCCGCTGTGGCTGCAGGTGGCGCACCTGCTGGGCGCGGATGTGCTGTGGGTGGCGCTGGTGGTACTGACGGCGCGGTTGACGCTGGAACCGGTGGAAGCCAGTTAGCGGAGTTAGCGAAAAGGCCCCGGAGCGGGGCCTTTTCTGTTAGCGCATAAGCTGGATTCTCGCGCTACAGCCTTGCGTTGAAGAGAAGGCGCGACCCAGTATGTACAGCAAAGTAGCAGGGAACTGTCCACTGTCCACTGTCCACTGTTCACTGTTCACTGTTCACTGTTCACTGTTCACTGTCCACTGTTCACTGTTCACTGTCCACTGTCCACTGTTCACTGTCCACTGTCCACTGTCCACTGTCCACTGTCCACTGTCCACTGTCCACTGTCCACTGTCCACTGTCCACTGCTTTATCAGTGCGTCGCGAGTGCGGCGGCGGGGACGCCTTTTGGCTGGTCTACGTGGATGAACAGCGTTAGGATTGCCGCACAGTAATAGAGAACTCCGTAGACGACCACGACTCCAGCGATTCCCCAGAAGGGGAGAATGAGCGCGGCCAACACCGGGCCACCGAAGTTGGCGAGGCCGCCACCGAGGTTTTGCACGGAGACGGCTGCGCCTTTGTGCTCGGGCTCCATCATGGGGAAGATGGCGCCCATGGGGACAAATGCCGTGACGGTAAACGCGAACAGCAACGCAGCCACTGTGGCGGCCAAAGTGTTGTGCGGAAAATGGAGCGGCAGCCAGTAGAAGAGCAGCGACGCCGTGCCGCAGCCCACAAAACCGAACCAGCGCATTTGGCGCATCCATCCGATCCGGTCGCCGATCAGGCCCCAGACCACGTTGGTGACCGGCTGAACCAGGAAGAAGGTTCCCCAGATGCGCGCCCACTCCGGCACGCTGAAGCCGATGCGCGACGAGGTATAGAAGAGCGGCATGATGACCGGAAATCCGAAGAGCGAGAGGTTGCAGATGATGCGTGTGATGAGCGCGAGGGCGATGTTGCGGCTGCGAAAGATGAGCGTGACGCACTTGCCGATCTCTGCGAATTTGCTGGTTTCTCCGCGCGCTACCGCGACGTTGGGCACGGCTGAAACACCGCCGGTGAAGAAGTAGATGAGCAGTCCGCCGGTAATCACCCAGGCCATCGACATCCACAGCGTGCCCATGTAGCCGATCCATCCGATGGTGAAGCTGGGCAGGTAGGAGCCGATGATGCCGTAGCCGATGGTGAACATGCTCCAGGTCCAGCCGATGGCGGAAGCGAGCTCGTGCGGGCGGCTCTTCTGCACTACCCACACGAAGAAACCGTAGAAAAAGAGCGGGTAGGCGAAACCGCGAATTCCGTAGAAGAGCAGGGTGAGCGGCAGGTTGGCCGGCCCCAGTCCGAAGGTCAGAAACAGAACATGGAAGACCAGCCACCAGACGATGCCGATGAGCATGATGCGGCGCGGTGTGAAGACGTCGGCCAACACGCCGGAGAGCCAACTGGAGAGTGCGGCGGTTGCGCCGTAAACGGTGAACACAAGCGCGGAGTCGCCGGCGGTGAAGCCGAGGTTGACAAGATACTTTGAGAGGAAGGCTTGCTCGATGCCGTCGCCGGTCATGCAGAAGACGATTGCGATGTAGCCGCCGAGCAGCGCGAGAGGCATGCCCAGAAAATGGCGATCGGATTGTGCTTCATGCGCCGCCGCGGGTTCGAAATTGGCAGCGCTCACGCTAGAGATTCCTCTACAGCGATTTGCAGCTTGATATCGGCGGGTCGGCTTTCGGCGGCGCGCTCGAAGGCGGCGATACTCTGGTCGAACGAAAAGCTGGCGGAGATGAGCGGCTTGAGGTCGACTTTGCCGGAGGCGAGTAGAGCCACGGCCTTGGGATAAACATTGGCGTAACGGAAGATGGTTTCGATGCGGGCTTCCTTGGCCTGCGCGGCAACCACGTCGAAGGCAACTGCGCCGGGCGGCATTCCGACGAGGACGAGAGTGCCGGCGGGCGCGAGCAGATCGAAGATCCCTTCGAAGGCCTTGGTGGCTCCGCTGGCTTCAAAGACCACGTCTGCGCCCCATCCGGCGGTGAGTTCGGCTACGCGGGCGGCCAGCGAGCCGGTGCGAATGTCGAAAGGGACAATGCCCGCATACTTACAGGCGATGGCCAGCTTCTCCGCGGAGAGGTCGGAAACAAGTACCTGGCCTGCTCCAGCAGCGAGAGCCGCGAGCGCGACCATAATGCCGATGGGGCCTGCGCCAATGACGACCGCTGTTGCGCCGGGCTTGATCTGCGCCTTGGTGGCCGCATGCATGCCGACGGCGAAGGGCTCAACCATGGCCCCCTCCGCAAGCGAGACGTGCGCAGGCAGCTTGAAGGTGAAGGCAGCGGGGTGAACGACTTCGCCGGTGAGGCAGCCATGAATGGGTGGCGTGGCCCAGAAGCGCACCGCGGGATCGAGGTTGTAGTGGCCCTCACGGCTGGCGCGGGAGCTCATGTCGGGAATGCCGGGCTCCATGCAGACGCGGTCACCGGGCTTGAGGTCGTGAACTTCGCTGCCGGCTTCGACAACCACACCGGCAGCCTCGTGACCGAGCACCATGGGAGCGTTCACGACGAAGGGTCCAATGCGGCCGTGCTTGTAATAGTGCACATCGCTGCCGCAGATGCCGACGCGGCCGATGCGGATGCGAACATCCCGGGGACCCATTTCAAGTGGCAGTGTAATATCGCGCAACGAGAGGCGGAGTTTCTCTTCCAGAACCAGGGCTTTCATGACACATCCATCATAAACTCGGGCGCTGACCTGTGTGGTCAGCGCCCGAGTGGAGCACTGCGGACGTGGACCCCCGCAGGACAGCCGGTCTAGAAACCGGCGCTACAAGTTGAATCGTTCAGTCTTCGAGCGCGGGATGGTAGTGGCTCTCCCAACCCAGGTAACGGGCGGCTTCGTGGATGGACTTTGAGACATCGCTGAAGTTGGCGGCCACATGGTGCTCGAAGCCCTCGCGGCAAATGTACTTCAACAGCTTCTGCAACTGCGGAATCTCCGCAACGCCTGCGCCGCCGAACGTCTCCAGTGGATCGTCGGTGAACTTGCCCGCGCCCGTGTAGCCGCGCACGATGCCGCGGCGGTCGTCGGTCGAGTAGCGCGCAAAGCTCATGGCGCCGGCCTTGACACGGCCTACGCAGGTGCCGAAAGTGTTCTCCTTGCCCACCGTGCCGGCGATGATCGCCTGGTAGTCCATCTTCACGCCCTTCTCTTTGAAGAAGTGCTTGGGCAGGTTGGAGCAGTGGAAGCAGACGCACTTGTCGGGATGATTGCCGTAGTTATTGTTCCAGTCGAGCAGCGCGGACGGCGTGCCCGAGGCCAGCGCCAGCATATACATGCTGAGCGTGCCGGGAACGTCGACTTCGCAGGCCGAAGGGATGAGGTTGTTGCTCATCATGCTCATGATGGTGCAGGGCACCACGCCGAAGAACTCTTCCATCGAGGTCCAGCACTGCACGGCGCTGATGGTCACGTTGGCCTGCTTCATCCAGCCATCGATGACGGCGCCGAGCTTGGCCATCTTGAGCAGGGCGGCATCGGAGATGCCGGCAGTAGTCACATAGGACTTGATGGCGGCGAGCTTGGCCTGCGCGGCATCGTCGGTGTCCTTCGTCTTGTTGATGCGGCCGAAGATCTCGCTCAGGTCGATGGTCTCGATGGTGATGCCGTTGGTCTCGAAAATGCGCTCGGAGTAGCGAACCGTGTTAAAGGCTGTGGGACGCGCGCCGATGGAGCCGATGCGGAGGTTCTTGAGGCCCTTGACGATGCGGCAAACGGCGGAGAACCACTCAAGGTCGGCCTTGAACTCAGCCGAGTCGAGCGCCTCGGTGTGCAGCGTGGTCAGCGAGTACGGGAGGCCGTATTGCATGAGGTTGTTGCAACAGCTCATCTTGCCGCAGAAACTGTCTCTCCTCGTGGCGATGGTCATGGCGTCCGAGCGATCGGGCGTGGCCTGAACCAGGATGGGCACCTTCAGCCCGGAGAGGCGGATGGCGTCGACTATGCCGCGCTCTTCGCCAAAGTTGGGAAGGGTAACGATGATGCCGTCGATTTCGTCGGCGTGCTTCTTGAACAGTTCTGCGCACTTCTGCGACTCAGCGTAAGTTTCCACCGCGCCGTGTTTGGAGTCCTCCGGGCCCAGCACGATGGGGCGGGCGCCGGCAGCCTCAAGGACCTTGATGATCTCATCGCGGCCGGTTTTTGCCAGGTGATCCGGAAAAAATCCGCGATTGCCTACAACGATGCCAAATGTCATTGCCTTTTGCGCTGCCATTTTCTTTGCTCCCTTTCACTAAGCCGCTTGCGCGGCATTACCTTGTCGATGAACGACGCGGAATAGCCTACCTGCCCGCGCGCCCGGGTCGAAACTTTACTACATAAAACAGGCCCAGCAAGGCCAGCACACCGCCCCACCATACGGGCGTGTGCAGCCTGGTCAGCTCCACCGCGGGAGGATAGCTTGCGGTTTGCCATTCATAGATGCCGTAGCCGAAGATCATTCCGCCATAGATCAGCAGCAGCACTCCAATAAAAAACCAGATGGGAATTCCGGAACCATGCATTTCTGTAACCCCTTCTCTCTCGCTACCAGAAGATAATGTTCAATGCCGCAAAAATAATGACAACCAGAAGAGCCCATGCGTATTCGTTGCGGTAAAACGGAACGGATTCTTCCTTCGGCAAAACGGTGGCGCCATAAACCAGGCCATCGAGTTCCGCCACCGGCCGCGGCTTGGTCAGCAGGCTCACTACGACCACGACAATGGCGGCGAAGACAAATGCCCAGAGCGCTCGAAAGACATTCTCAGCCATTGGCTTGGCATCGGGCGAAAGCGCGACGTCTGCCAAAGCAGAGGGGACCAGCTTGACCCACATGAACAAGCCAGCCGAAAAGACGATGCCGAGCAGCAGGCCCAGGAAGCCTGCCAACTTGGTGGCGCGCTTCCAGAACATGCCGAACAGAATGGTAGCCAGCAGCGGGGCGACAAAGATGCTGAAGAGCGCCTGCACATAGTCCATGATGCCGTGCGCGTGCATCACCAGGTAGGCCGCGCCAATGGACACGGCAACGCCAATCAGGATGGAGAGACGGCCGACCATTACATAGTGACTGTCGGAGCCTCGCTTGTTGATGAGCGGCTTGTAGATGTCGTAGGTCCACACCGTCGAAAAGGCGCTGACGTTGCCGGCCATGCCGCTCATGAAACCTGCGATGAGAGCGGTGATGCCGAGACCGAGAAGGCCAGGGCCGAGATAGCGGACCATCATCAGGGGCAGCGCCTGGTTGTAGCTGTGCAGTTCCGCGCCGGGCTCGCTACTAAGGACCTTCTGCCGATATGCGGCCGGTAGCGAGGTCTTGGCCATGGCCGCGGAGCAGGCTGACGCGTCATCGACCTGTCCGGAAGAGGAAACAGTGCAGGCGGCCACCACATCTTCGCCGACAAGCTGGCGGCGGCTGCCATCGGGATTCTGCAAAAGCACGAGGCCGAGCAGGCCGGGCAGGATAACGATAAAGGGCACGGCCATCTTGAAGAACGAGCCAATGATGGGCGCCATGCGGGCGGCGCGCAGGTTGCGGGCGGCGAGCACGCGCTGGACGACGAGGAAGTCCGTGGTCCAGTAGCCAAAACTGATGACAAAGCCGAGGCCGAAGACGATGCCGGTCCAGTGCACGCCCATGGGATTGGCGGCGAAACTGCCCGTGTCGCGCCACAGGTGGAAGTAGCTGTCGGAACGTACGCCGGTCATGGACTGCATGTTGGCCATGATCTGCCGCTTCAGGCCGCCGACGCCGCCGGTCTGGATCAGGCCGAGAATGGGCACCAGCAGCGCGCCTCCCCAGATGAGGACGAATTGCAAAACCTCGTTGAAGATGGCCGAGCGCAGGCCGCCGAGGCCCACGTAGATGGCCACCGCGATTGAGGAGACGAAGATGCTGAAGCTGATATCCCAGCCGAGGACGACCTTCATCACCACGGCCATGGCGAACATGTTCACGCCGCTCATCAGGATCATCTCGGTGGCAAAGGAGATGGCGGCCACGCTGCGGGCCCCTCCGCCGTAGCGCAGGTCGAGATAGCCGGGGACGGAGTGGGTTTTGCACACGTAGTAGAAGGGCATCATGACCAGGCCGAGGAAGAGCATGGCGGGGATGGCGCCGATCCAGTACCAGTGGGTGGCCAGGATGCCGTATTGATAGGCCGATCCGGCCCAGCCCATCAGTTCGAGCGAGCCGAGGTTGGCCGAAACAAAGCTCAGGCCCGCGATCCACGCGGTCATTTCGCGGCCGGCCATGAAGAACTCTTCGCTGGTGTTGGAGCGGCCCTTGAGGTAGAAGCCGATCCAGAGCACCATAATGAAATAAATGGCGATGACGGCCACATCGAGGGTGCGCAGATGAGCGAGGGGTTCGGTGCTGAAGGCGAGCAGGGCCGGCAGAGAGCCGAGTGAGCCGGCGGAGGCGGCTGGGATCGATCCGTACATTCGAGTCACCTGAAAGGCTGATTGCGTCCGCAATACTCGCGGACGTTCGCCCTAAGTAAATGGCTTTACTCCTGCACTTGTCAAGCGGCAAACGAAGGCAGCCTTGAAAAGGTGCGTCCCCCGCGCAGACGGCCCCGGGCAAACTTGAACGGCCTGCGAAAAAGGCCACAAATGAAGGCGAGAAAGCGTTTACTCAACGCAGTGTAGCACAGGACGGGCAGATTGGAATACTGGGTGGTGGATTCCGGGGGCCCGGATTGCGCGAATCAGAATGTTGGCGTCCAAGACGATCATCTCAGCGGACGGCATTCTTGCCCCGCCGGCGCATCTGTTTGAAGTCGGCGGCTATTTCATCTTCATTAACATCGGCGAGCGCTTCAGCGAGCCGGTCGGCGGCCGCCTTCAGTTCGGAGAGATGAGCCGGCGCGATTTGTTTTCGGGACGTAGGGACGTAGACGCCAAGAGTTTCGCCACGGCGGGTCACGGCCACCGGCGTATCGGCCTCAAGAAAGCGCGCAATCTGCTCTCGAAACTCGCGAACTCCAACCTTTATAGCCTGCATTGGTCTTCTCCATGCGTACACATAAGTGTACGCAAATCGAAATTCGAATGCAAGGAGGAGTAGACCGGAAATTGACCCCTGCCAACTTCTCCGCGCGGCGTCTATTCGTCGCCGGCCATAACTTCATGCAGCCAGCCGGGGGCCTTGAGCAGCTCGCGGGGACGCGAGCCGTCGGCCCCGCCTACCAGGCCGTCGCGCTCCATCAAATCGATCAAATGCGCTGCGCGGCCGTAGCCGATACGCAGCCGCCGCTGCAGCAGCGACGTCGAAGCCTTGCCGAATTCGAAGACCAGCCGCACGGCATCGTCGAACATGGGGTCGTTTTCGTCGGGATCGGGATTGGAACCGTCGACGCTGGCGCGCTCGTCCTTGGGCGCTTCGAGGAACCCTTCGACGTACTCGGCCTGGCCCTGCTCCTTCCAGAAGGCGACCACGGCGGCGGTTTCCTTTTCGCTTACGTAGGGCGCATGCAGGCGCGCGAGGCGGCTGGTTCCCGGCGGCAGGAAGAGCATGTCGCCGCGACCCAAAAGCGATTCAGCGCCGTTGGTGTCGAGGATGGTCCTGGAGTCGACCTTGGTGGCCAGCCGGAAGCTGATGCGCGTGGGAATGTTGGCCTTGATGAGGCCGGTGATGACGTCGACGCTGGGCCGCTGCGTGGCCAGAATCAGGTGAATGCCGACGGCGCGCGCCATCTGCGCGAGACGCGTGATCGACTCTTCCACGTTGGCGCGGTCGAGCATCATCAGGTCGGCCAGCTCGTCGATGATGATGACGATATAGGGCAGCGGTTCTTCGTCCTGGTCGTCGTCGAAGAGCGAAGGCATGACACCTTCAAACAGCTTGTTGTACTGGTCGATATTACGCACGCTGCGAGAGGCCAGCAGCTTCAGGCGCCGCTCCATTTCGCGGACCGCGTTGCGCAGCGCGTTGGCCGCCAGCTTGGCCTCGGTGATGATGGGCGTGAACAGATGCGGAATGCCTTCGTACATGCCCAGTTCCACGCGCTTGGGATCGACCAGGATCAGGCGCACCTGCGCCGGCGTGGTGCGGAACAGCAGGCTCATGATCATGGCGTTGATGGCCACCGACTTGCCTGAGCCCGTCGAGCCCGCGATGAGCACGTGCGGCATTACGTTCAGGTCCGCGGTGACGATGCGGCCGTTGATGTCCTTGCCCATGGCCAGCGTGAGGCGCGGCTTGGCCTTGGCAAAGGTCTCGCTCTCGATGACGTCGCGCAGGTGGATGGTTTCGCGCTCGTGATTGGGCACCTGGATGCCGACCGTGCTCTTGCCGGCCATGCGCTCGATGAGGATGCTCTCAGCCCGCATGGCCAGGCACAGATCGTCGGCCAGGCTGGTGACGCGTGAGTATTTCACGCCCACTTCAAGCTTGACCTCGTAGGTGGTGACCATGGGCCCGGGATTGATTTGAACCACCTGGCCGCGCACGCCGAACTCGGCGCACTTTTCAACCAGGACTTTGGCCTCTTCGCGCAGCGCGTCTTCGCGGATCGTCTGCGGACCCTCGCCGGCATTGAGCAGCGTACTGGGCGGCAGCTTGAAGCCGCTTAGATTCTTGGGGGCGACAGTGGCCGAGCGCATGTCCGCATCGGCGCGGGAGTGAATGGCTATCTCGCCGGCTGGGCCTGGAGCAGAAGCTGGATCCGGTTCGAAACGCATCGGCGCGGGCCGTAACTCCGTTCCGCGGGTCTCGGCAACGCGCGAAGCCGCGGAAGGCATGGGAACAACATTTTGCGGGGGCGCAGGCGGCAGCGGTGCAGTCGCGGCGGGCTGCGCAAGATCTTCCACTGCGCGCTCCCAAATGCTGGTCTTGCGCACCGGAGGCGCGATGGGAATCTCTTCGGAGGCTCGCTCCTGACTGGGCTGGTTCAGATTTGCCAGGTCTGGATTTGCCTGGTCGAAGGCCACTCGCCGGAAGGCAGGAATTTCGTCCAGAGGGTCCGCCTCGGCGGTGCGCTTGCGGCCGAAAAGCCTGGCCAGAAAGCCGGGACGGCTCGCCGGTTGCTCCGCTTCAAGCTCGGGACCGCCTGCCGGGACAAAATGCAGCGCGAGGGCTGGGTTGGGCTCCTCGCCGTCTTCGGGCTGGCGCTGCAGCCTGCGCTCTTCTCTCAGCTCGGCACGCTCCTCGCGCCAGTTCTTCCAGCGCTCAAGCAAGCTGCGAAGCTGCAGCCAGCGCGTCTCGGCGGCCTCTTTGATGACCCAGAAGCTGATGGCAGAGGCGAAGTAGAGTCCCGCGGCGGCCAGCACCGCGGCCACAAGCCATGCTCCCTGAATGTTGAGGTAGGTCACCAGCAGGCCGGCTATGAGGCGGCCCACGATGCCCTCGACAGGCAGCATGTGCATCCACCGCCAGTGCCAGGGCATCAGCCCAAATACGGCGGGCACAAAGGCGACCGCTAGCAGCGTGCCGGCCCAGCGCAGCAACGCCGATCCGCTGGGGCGCGAACGCATCCATGTCCAACCAATGCCGCCCAGCCACAGCGGCAATAGAAAAGCCGTCAAACCCAGCGATTGCAGCATGAGATCGCTGAGGTAGGAGCCGAAGATCCCGACCCAATTGTGCACCACGTACGGGGGAACCGGATCGGCGGCCGTGTTCAGCGATGGGTCGGAGGCGTGCCAGGTAGCCAGCGCCAGAAGCACAAGCAGCGAAACCAGCAACAGCACGAGCCCCAGAAACAGATTCAGGTGGCGGCTTCGCGTAGGCGACAGAACAATCCGAATAGGCTTCATGGCGGGGTAGTCCGCTCCTGAGCGCCGCGCGTCGATTCCCGGTGATCGGGTCCGGTAGAACGGGTCGGGTCGATCCGGTTCCGGGCGAGGTCGGCGAAGCGGCGAGAAAAATCCCAGAGCAGCCTTTATTATCCCCGCCCGCAACAGCGATTCCGGCTAAAACAAGGCAGGGGGAATCTCGCTGTGGACCCCCAGGGTTATTCGGACTGCGAAAAAACTCCTCTGAGCCGGGATAAGTGTCAGGGCACGACCGGGGTACCCTCTGGGTCGTCGTGCCGCAAGTTGCTCAAAATAGATCCGGGCTTCAGCCCCTGCGGGGTTCTTTCACTAACCTGCACTCGACCGCAGCCCTTTTTCCGCGGCCCGTATTGCCCAGGATTATTGATGAAGAAGCCTTTCGCTCCGCAAAACCTCGATGCAGCGTTTCAGGCCTTGATCGTCGGTCAGAATGTCGTAATGCATGTGAGCTGCGACGGCACAAATTAATATGTCGATCGGCCCGCACTCGACTCCGCGGCTGCGGCAGAGGTTGTAGAACCGTGCGGCTTCTTCATAATGCGGCGTTGTGAGCGTCTCATCGGGGAACGCTCCAAGCGCGGTCCGTACTTTCTCAGATTGGGCCGCAGTCTTGATGCCGGAAAGAGTTTCTTGGCGGACCGATCCAATAATAACAACGCGCCCATCTCGAATTGCCTCTTTAAGCGATGCCAGCGCGAATTGCTGATCGCCGCTCATTCCGGTCCTGCTCTTGCGCCGCAGTAACAGTGACCAGACACAACTATCGACCAGGACCTTCACGGCTCTAGCTCGATCTGGTCAAGCATGCGCATTTTCTTGTAATCGTAAGTGGGATCATAGTCGATTGTTCCCTCAAGTTTCAGGATCTCGAGCTGCTTGCGGCGGCGGATGTATTCGTCGAGAGCCGCGGTCACAGCTTCCTTCTTTGTGGCGTGCTTCCCGATTCGGCGCGCCTCGTCGATCAGGCGGTCGTCGATGGCAAGGTTGGTCGGCATGGCTACACCCCTCAATGTGTAGAATACCACACATTCGAATGTGTGAAAAACCGCCGGCAATGCCCCAGCCTTGCCGTAAGCCCTTCAAAATCAGCCGCCGATGAATTTTGCTCCCCACAGCAGCAGGAAGCCGCCGAGCACGATGCGGTAGATGGCGAACATCGTGAATCCGTGCTTGCGGACCCAGTAGAGAAACCACTCAACCACGCCCAGGGCGACGATGAACGAGACCGCGAGGCCGATCAGCAGCACAATCCAGCGTTCCATGTTCATGACCACGTGCGCGGAGGCCACGGCGGCATCGGTGGCCTTGGAGGCGTGGACCTCTCTAACAAAGTCCCAGCCGGTGGCGGCCATCATGGTAGGGATGGAGAGCAGGAAGCTGAACTCCAGAGCCGCGGGACGATTGAGACCCGCCATTTGACCGGCGGCGATGGTCGACATGGAGCGCGAAGTTCCGGGAAAGACCGCCGACAGTGTCTGGCAGAGCCCGATCCACACGGCTTGGAAAAAGGTCATCTCCTCCACGTGGGTGGTGCTCGCTTCGTAGCGGCTGGTCCGCCAATCGACGATCCACATAATCACGCCGCCGATCAGCAGCGCCAGCGCTATGGCTCTCAGGCTGCCCAGGTTCTTCTCACTCCATTTGTGCAACGGGAGCGTGGTAGCCGAAGTCACCGCAAAGGCGATGAACGTGAGAGAAAGGGGATGGTTGAGCCAGGTGCGTTTGCCGTCTTCGCCATGGGGAAATGTGCGTATGAAATCCAAAATCCGCTCCAGGAACAGCATGCACAGCGCCAGGATTGCGCCCAGCTGGATGACGATGGTGTACATCCGCCAGTAGGCGTCATCGAGCGGAATCTTCATCAGAGCTTCGGCAATGCGCAGGTGCGCCGTCGAGCTGACCGGCAGAAACTCGGTCAGGCCTTCCACAATTCCTAAAATGATGGATTGAATATACGGACTCAAACAGCCTCCGGTGCGCGGTTACGGTTTGCCTGCGAATGGTTTCTCCACCTCACTCGCGGTCGATGCCATAGACCGGGATGCCTTCATCCAATTTGTACACTAGCGCACCGGCCCGCCACGCATAATCTGTTGACGCAAAGTGATCCTTCAGCTTCGCGGCCAGCTCATGGGCATGGTTCTTGGCGTTATCGCTCTTTTTGTCGTCTCCGTTGGCGGCAAACATGTCCCGGAGCACCGCCAGCCTGTAGACGGCCTGGTAAAGAGCCTGCGCCGTGCGCGGACCGTCGGGGTGCTCGTCGGCATATTTTTCGTAAATCTCCGACTCCTTCTCCGGGCACTGTACCGCTCCCTGCCAGTCGCCGCAGAGCTTGTTGTCGATCAGGTCGAAGGCCGCCAGATCGGCCCAGCGCGTGTGCGGATTCTGCTTGATGACCTTCCTCAGAGCATCCTCGTCCATCTGTTCGCGCATATAGGCGTCCTTCTCGTGCGCGGAGCGCAGCGTGGAGGCGTCGGACTTCTCGATCTGCCATTGAATGTCCGCGGACCGCCACTGCGCCTCGCCCGCCAGGGACGAGTTGGGAAACATCTCATGCAGCCGCTGGTAGAGCAGCCGCGCGCTCTTCGGAGCGTTTACGGGACCGCGCGGGTCCGAGGCCAGCGACTCCTGGTTGGCCGCCTCGCCCATCAGCACCTGGTCGCCGTTAGGCGTGGTTTCCTCCACAATCCCCTTGGCCTGGATCCAGCCTGAGACGGGCGGCGGCGTCTGGTCGCTGCCGATCAGGGGAGTGTCCTTATCCTGCTGCAGCAGCTCGATATCGGTGTTGGCGTAGACGCGCATCCACGGCCCGCTCTTTTCGGCCACCACCATCTCGCGGCCAATCTGGACCCGGTCCACCTTTTGCGAGCCGAGGTCGGGCGCAACGTAGATCCAGGTGACCCGCAGGGCCGTGGCGCGTGGCCCGGCCATCGGCTTTTCCAGTTGATCGCCCTTCTTCTTCTGGGCGCTCATAGGCAGGGCGGCGCAGAACAGCGCCAGGACAAAAATCAATGCGCGGGTTGCGGGGATCGGTGGCTTCATCGCTGCTGAAATCATAGTCGAACGACGTTACTTCGCGGTTTCCGTGAGCACGCACTCTGGCTGCCCCATCCTAACCGCGCTCTTTGCGGTGAGGGCGCGACCGCATGAACATCAACCAAGAGGTTTTTTCTGTTCACTCTTCACTGTCCACTGTCCACTGTTCACTCTTCACTCTTCACTCTTCACTCTTCACTCTTCACTCTTCACTCTTCACTGTCCACTGTTCACTGTTCACTGTTCACTGTCCACTGTCCACTGTCCACTGTCCACTGTCTTCTCCGTGAGCACTTCAGCCAGCAGCGCCGGGTCCACATTGCCTCCGCTCACCACGGCCGCAGCCCTTCGGTAGTCCGGCAACTGGGCGGCGTGGAACAGCAGCGCGGCCACCGGCACAGCGCCGCTGGGCTCGGGAACCAGACGCGTGGTGGCGACGATCATCCGCATCGCGGCGCGAATCTCGCCTTCGGTCACGGTAATAATGCCGTCCACGAACGCCTGAATGTGAGCAAAATTCCGCACACCCACGCTCTGCGTGCGCAGGCCGTCGGCAATGGTGCGGCTGGTAAGCTCCGCGTCCCAGGTCACGATTTTCCCGGTCCGGAAGCTCTCCGCCGTGTCGCCGGCCAGCTCCGGTTCCACGCCAAACACCTTTACGTTTGGAAGCAACTGCTTGACTGCGGCAGACACGCCGCCAAGCAGCCCGCCGCCGCTTACCGGCGCGAGCACGAGCTCGACCTCCGGCCACTCTTCGGCAATCTCCAGGCCGCAAGTTGCCTGGCCGGCGATGATCTGCTCGTCGTCGTAGGGCGGGATGACTACGTAGCCGTGTTCGCGCACCAGCTTTTCGGCCATGGCCAGCCGTTCGCTTGAGGCCACGCCCACATCCACAACTTCAGCTCCCAGCGCCAGGGTCCCCGCGCGCTTGATGGCCGGCGCATTTGACGGCATCACGATCACCGCCTTCGCGCCCACCTCGCGCGCCGCATAGGCCACGGCCTGCGCGTGATTGCCGCTCGAATAGGTAATGACTCCGCGGGCGATCTCGTCCGGCGTGAGTTGCAGAATCTTGTTGGCTGCGCCCCGCATTTTGAAGGCGCCAATCGGCTGCAGGCTCTCTGCCTTGAGCCGAATCTCCTTCTGGAAGCCATATCCGGCCAGACCGGGAAACGGCGCGCGCACCAGCGGCGTTTTCACGGCGACGCCGGCAATGCGCGCCGCGGCTTCTCGAATCGCCTCGATCGTGACCAGACTGATTTTTTCGGATTTCACTTGAGAACCTCCCCGCCAGGCCCCGAAAATCGCCTGACAATTCCCTCGATTCGCATGGCTTACTCGTACGCAAGCGCCTCGATCGGGTCTTTCCGCGCCGCCATCCAGGCCGGATAAAGCGCACCGCACAGAGCCCCTGCAAAGGCGATCAGGGCGCCGTTGCCGATCCAGGCCCAGGTCAGTTCAAAGGCGAACCCCGGAAAGCGCACCGCAAGCAGTGCACGCACGCCCAAAGTGGCCCCAATGCCCACCAACACGCCTGCAACCGCCATCGCCCCGCACTCGCGAAGCACCGCGCCCACAATCGTCAGCTTCGAGGCGCCCATGGCCTTGAGAATCCCGATCTCGCGGGTCCGCTCAAGAACCGCCGTATACATCGACTGGAAGATGACCAGAAAGCCCACGATGACGGCGATGGTGATCACCACATCCAGGGCGCGGTCGAAGCCGGGGAAACGCGACGGCGTGTACATGGAGATGATGTCCTCCATGGCCTGCACTCGATAGCCCCCGAGCCCCGGCGTGGACTCAATCTCCTGCCGGATCAGCCCGTTGTTGGCCGGATCGTCGCTCTTGATATAGATGATGGACGCCTTGCCGTCCGAGCCGGTCAGTGCGCCCAGGGTCTCGATGGGGATCGTCCTGCGCCCGCCCCTTCCGCTCTCGACGATGCCGCAGATGCGGAAGTTGTGGTGCAGGGTTTGGATGTTGACGGTCTCTCCTACGTGGTGGCCACCGCCGGTCTTGGCCCACACATCGTCGATAATCACATCGTCGGGCCCCTGGAACGGTCCACCGGCGATGAATATGAACGGCTTGAGCGCATTGAACGTCTTGAAGTCCACGCCATAGAGAATCTCGAGCGAATCTCCCATGGAGAAGTTCTGAATGACGGGCGCGGCCACTGCCACATGGGGCAGGGTGGCCAGAAAGGGAGCCAGCTTTGCCGACATCGCCGCGCCGCTCATGCCGTTCATGAAGCTGGCATTGGACGGGCTCACCACCAGATCGGCGCCGATGCCGTTGGTGCGCTGCTTCTGGTCGTTCAACATGCCCATGAAGATGGCGACAATGGATAGAATCATGACCACTTCAATGGCCACCGCCAGCACGCTGATGATGGAGCGCAGCGGCCGGTGAATCAGGTTGGCAAAGATCAGCTTATTCATTCCCGCGCCTTGTTTCGTGCTTTTTCTGGATTGATTTCAGTCTTGCCGCGAGGGGAACAAATCTGCCCGTGACTCCCCTCGTCTTCAGGGTAACAGCCTGAAGGAGCGGCAATTGTTGCCAAACTGGCCAGTTCACTGAAAATGGAGGAAAGATTAATTAAAGCTTTGACTGATGATAAAGTCGAGGCTATTGTGAAAAAATAGCTTGTATAGGGCACTACCACCGGCCTAACACTCTATGCGTCCACTCCGGCCCGATCCAGGGCGGATTGGGTTGTTGGATAGAGTAAGTGTGGGCCGTTATACCCGGTTTTGATCGCCGATGGGTAAATTTGGAGAAGACCTGCGCATGGAGCGGCTATCCCGCGGCATCGCGCTGGAAGACATTACCGCGGTTACAAAAATCAGCCAACGCTACCTGATTGCGCTGGAGCAGGAGAGTTTCCGTCTGCTGCCTGGCGGCATACTCAGCAAAGGCATCGTACGCAGTTATGTGGGTGCGCTCGGCCTCGACCCGCAGGACTGGACTGAACGCTATCTCAAAGCCTACAACGACTCGGGACAAATGCACGACGACGACCGCAGTTGGACTGCCTTTGCCTCCAACGTTGGCAAAGCCCGTATTCTGCAACACGAGGTTGTCGAGGTTAGGCTGCGCTGGATCGGGGCTATCCTGCTTCTGCTGGTGGTGGCCGCCGCGGCTTACCTCACTGTGCGCTATTACGGCATGCGCGTGGGCTGGTGGCACACTTTGCTCCCGTTCAAGCAAGCCCACTCCGATCTTCACTCTTCTTTAAACTCGGCCCGGTCCCTCGCGACCCGCATTCTGTCCTGGTACGGCCGCTGAGCGCGATTCCGGGTGCGCCGAGTCCCTATACGATCTGTTCAAGCCCGCTGAGCCCCCTTTGAACAAGAAATGCACTCCATTCACTGCTAGTCTTTGCCCCAGCGCCCCCGGCGCGATTACCATGGATAAGATGCGCAGTCAGGCTCAGGCCTGACCAGTGCAGGTGCGCCTCGAATGTGGGCGAGCGGCCAAGTTGAGCACGAGTTTTAACGCGTTCAGCCACGGCCTTTTTTTGAACCAGCCAATCGCCGCGGTCGGGGAACCAAATTGAATCCCTTCAATGGGCAGGAGTTTGAAGTTGAGCGATCGTTTCTTGTTTACCTCCGAGTCAGTTACTGAAGGCCATCCCGACAAGATTGCCGACCAGGTCTCCGACGCAATCCTGGACGCATGCCTGGAGCAGGACCCCTACAGCCGCGTCGCCGCTGAAACCCTGACGGCCACCGGCCTGGTGGTCATTGCCGGCGAAATCACCACCAAGGCCTACGTCGATTTTCAGAGCCTGGTGCGCGGCGTCGTGGCCTCCATCGGCTACGACAACGCCCTCTACGGCTTCGACTCCAACACCTGCGCCGTCATCTCCTCCATCAACAAGCAGTCCGGCGACATCGCCCAGGGCGTTGACACCGGCGGCGCCGGCGACCAGGGCATGATGTTCGGCTACGCCTCCAACGAGACGCCCGAGCTGATGCCTGCCGCCATCTCGCTGGCCCACAAGCTCTGCCTGCAGTTGACCAAGGTCCGCAAGAACGGCAAGCTGCCCTACCTGCGCCCCGACGGCAAGAGCCAGGTCACGGTCGAGTACGACGAGAACGGCAAGCCCTCGCGCATCGACGCCGTGGTGATTTCGAGCCAGCACGCCGAGAGCGTGACCAACGAAGAACTGCACGCCGATATCCTGAAGTACGTCATCCAGGCCGTGCTGCCGGCCAAGTGGCTCGACGAGCACACCAAGTACCACATCAACCCGACAGGTCGCTTCGTCATAGGCGGCCCCATGGGCGACACCGGCCTTACCGGCCGCAAGATCATCGTGGATACCTACGGTGGCGCGGGCCGTCACGGCGGCGGCGCTTTCAGCGGCAAGGATCCGACCAAGGTCGACCGCTCTGCTGCCTACATGGCCCGCTACATCGCCAAGAACATTGTGGCTGCCGGATTGGCCGAGCGGGCTGAAGTCCAGCTTGCCTACGCCATCGGCGTTGCCGACCCGGTCAGCGTCCGCGTTGAAACCTTCGGCACCGGCAAAGTCGGCGAATCCAAGCTCACCGAGCTGGTTCGCAAAAACTTCTCGCTCACGCCCAAGGGCATCATCGAAAGCCTCAACCTGCGCCGCCCGATTTATCAAAAGACCGCAGCCTACGGCCACTTCGGTCGCAACGATCCCGATTTCACCTGGGAAGCGACCGACAAGGCCGCCGCCCTGGCCGAACAAGCCGGCCTGAAAGCTGCCGCGAAGTAATTCCGGCCCCGCAAACCCGCTCCAACAACATGGGACTCATCGATTGATGGGTCCCATTCCTTTTTCACCCTCAAGGCGTCCATGACTTAGAATTCTTCCGGGTGCTTGCACGTCCTGTTCCACGTCCTGGTTTGAGGAGCGATTCATGCGTTTTTCTGTTTTTGCCGCATTTGTCCTTGGAATGGCCGCCATGGCCACCGCGCAAAACGCCAACTGGAACTACGAAGGAAAGACGGGTCCGCTGCGCTGGGGCAAGCTCGACCCCTCGTACCGAGCCTGCTCCGACGGCCACGAGCAATCGCCCCTCGACATTCACGGCGCTCACCTCGACAAGGCGCTCAAGCCCATTGAGTTCCACTACATTGCCGGCCCCGTCACGGTTGAGAACAACGGCCGCACTATCGTCGTCCACGTCGACCCCGGCAGCTACATAGTGGCCGGCGGCGTCCGCTACAACCTGGTCGAGTTTGAATTTCGCCATCCTGGCGAAGAGACCGTCAAAGGCAAGTTCTCCGACATGAGCGCGCACCTTGTGCACAGGAGCGCCGACGGCAAAATAGCCATTCTGGCGGTGCGCCTGCTGGAGAACCAGAACTTTCCCAACGCCTTGCTCGCCGCCCTTTGGAAGCACCTGCCCACCACCGCGGGCAAATCGGAAAAGGTGGCGGAGATGATCAACCCCGGCGGCCTGCTGCCCGCCGACCGAGGCTACTGGACCTATATGGGTTCGCTCACCACGCCGCCATGCACTGAAGGCGTGCGCTGGTTTGTCTTCGAGCAGCAGGTGACCTTGAGCCGCGACCAGTTGCGCGCCTTTGCGAACATCTACAAGATGAACACCCGCGAGATTCAGGACCCGCACGGGCGGCGCATCGAGGCCAACGAGTAAAAACAGGGGTCAGGTTTCGCCCCTAGCGCGCGAGTGGAGTGAAATTCAGCGTCAGCCTCTCTTTACCTTGAAGCCGCGTAACTTCGATCCCGCTGAGGTCGGTCACAAGGTAGTGTGCGGCGGCCAGCGTCTCCACCGGATGCGAGAACGTTGTTGCCACCACTGTGCAACCGGCGGCGCGACCGGCTTTGGCGCCGGACGACGAATCCTCGAAGACTACGCAGTCTTGGGGCGCAAAGCCCAGCAGCGCCGCACCGGTTAGAAACGGCTCGGGATGCGGCTTGCCGCGGGTGACAAGCTCGGCGGACACCAGCCTCTTTGGGATTGGAATGCCCACGGCGGCCAGCCGCGCTTGCGCCACACGGTCCGTGGCGCTGGTTACTACTGTCCAGCAGCCTGCCTGCAGTGCTGCCAGCAGATCCAGCACTCCCGGCATTACCGTCAGGCCTTCGTTGTCCGCGATCTCGAAATCCTCAACGATCTTGAGTTCCACCTTAGGGTCAAGGTCGGGCCTGAGCTTCGCGATGATATCCACGGCGCGCCGGCCGTGGGTGGCCTTGATGGTGAGCTCGGGATCGAGTCCACGCATCCCGGCCCAGGCCGACCAACTGCGCTCCACAGTGCCAATCGACGAAACCAGAATTCCGTCCATGTCAAAAAGAATGCCCTTGCAGCGGATTTGGACGGATGTGGATGTTGGAAAGGAAGGGGATGACGCCATAGCCTCATTGTACCGGGGTGTCTTAATGCTTTTTCGCGGACGCGGCTTTGGCTCCGGCAAAACTTACCTTGGGCGGCTCGGCCAGGGTCACCACGGCCCCCACGGCGCTCTTGCGGCTACCTTGGGCAACTTCATTCTGCCCCAGCACAATCTTGCCGTCCGCAATCGCGGCATCGGCAGTCCAGCGATCGAAGCGCGCCAGTGGCTGCGGAACACTTCCGGCCATCGCCCCATGCCGCCATTCAAAGTGCAGAGTGCCTTTGGCCGAGCCTGCCAGGTCTGCGCCGGCATAGCCGGAGAGCTCGATCGTGCCGTTTGCGTCGAAGGTCCCGCCCCGCCAGGTCGCGCCGAACAGTTTGCCCACGGCAACCGGGTTCAGCTTTTCGAAATCTCCCGTCAGCGTGTAGTCGGGCTTGTCTCCGGCCGCCAGTGTGCCGGTTCCGTGAACATTTCCGTCCAGCAGCTCGGCGTCCAGGCTTACGATCTCGGCGCCCAAGGGTTTGAGGCGCAGCTCCGCCGTCGCATCCTTGAGCGTAACCGGCCCCAGAATGAGCGAATCGGTCTTCACCGTGCCCTCAAGCCGCGGCCACGCGGGCGGGGAAGAGGGACGCAACCTGTTAATCAGGCCGGACAGCAGCGTGCCTTTTTCGCGCGCGCCCAGAATGGCTGTCTGCACGGTGGCCGCATCCAAATCGCCGAATTGCACTTGAAACTGCGTCGGGCAGGGCTCGGGTGTGTTGCAACTCCCCGGCACTTTGAAGCTCGCCGTCCCCTTCAGCGGCCCGTAAGTGAAAGCCACGGGGTCCAGGACGGTGTCGCCCAGGCCTGCAACCAGGCCCACATGCAGCGTGGCTTCGGAAATCACCACATGATTGGCCAGATAATCGGCCTTCCAGTTGACGTTGCGCAGGGCGACCGTGCCGACTAGGGTGTCCGCCGCCGGAATTCGACCCGCATCGGCGGCAGACTTGTTTTGCACGAGGCGATTCCCGGCCCCGGCAGCGGCTCCAGGCGCAGGCTCCCTTGGCGAAGTGGCGTCAACCGGAAGCTGCGGGACAGGAAGTGTCTGGACCGGAAGTTCCGCAGCCGGGAGCCACGGACCCTCGGCCGTCAGGTCGACCACCAGCGGCTCTCCGGCCAGATCGTTCAATGCCGACGCCTGACCGATGCCGACCTCATGCGCGAGTTCTCGGCCCCGCGCAATGCTCACCTGGCCGCGCATTGCCACCTGGTAACCCTTGAGCTCGAGGCGCACATTCAATGCCAGAGGCCCCGTTCCGCCCATAGGGACGGCGACAGTTCCAGCCAGCGCCGGCGCGCGGCCCTGCGCAAAGGCCGCGGGCTCCAACACCAGCTTCGGCGCCAGGATGGGCGCGCTGAGGCCGTTTCCACTCAATCGAAAACCCTCGACGGTAAAGCTGCCGGTGAGTGGGCCCTCTGCCGGTGTGGCCTTTCCAAAGCGGGATTTAACTGAGTTCGCGCGGCTGCTCAATTTCGCGCCGGAAGAAAGACGCAAGGACGGGCCAGGGGGTGCATTGTTCGCGGAGACTGATCCATCGTAGCCGATCTTGCCGCTCAACGTGCCTGCCGCCTCCAGATCGGGAGCGAAGCCGCTGCGCACCGTGCGCAAAGCGTCCAGGCCGGCGGCCACAGGAATGCGATCCAGTTCTACCGAAAAGTGCGACGGCCCGCCCGCGCCCGGCAAATCCCCGGCCAGTTGGATGTGCCCGTCGCCGAGGGGCGAGTCGCACAACAGGCCCTCCAGCGCGCGCTCGGAATAGTGGTAGACAAAGCCGCAATTGGCATCGAAATCCATGGGGGCGACCGGCGCGAACTCGGCGCGGTGCACGTCGGTGGCCCGCAGCCGGGTGGTCACCTTGGCGGATGCCGCGGTCCCTTCCAGATGCACCTCGCCCCGCAGGTCTCCGCGCCAGCCGGCGTCGGAACCGGTGGCAAGGCGGGTGAGCTGTCCAAGCTGAGCGTCCCGCCAATCCAGGTCGAGGTGGATTGGCATCTGGCGCACATCGGCCGCGCGCTCCGCGCTTGCATTCAGCTCCACAACCCCGGTGTCGGCCAGGTCCAGGCTCACGTCGGTGCGGGCCGGTTGGCCGCGCAACCTGATCCGCCACACGCCGGGACTCTCCTGCCAGAACGACAGATCGGCGTCGATCAGCGAAAACGGCAGCTTCTCAATACCGTTCTTGAAATTGACTCGCGAATTGGTGGCCGCGATGTAAGGAAACGGCGGCGCATGTTTTTCGCTGGGGTTCACTGAGCCGGCCTTCGCTGCCGCCGTCTGGAACAGCGGTTCCAGGTTCCACTTCCCCTGCGGTGAGCGCACCAGGTTCACGCTGGCTTCGTCCACGCTCACCTCGCTGATCTCGAGTCGGCCCCGCCACAAAGAGAGCAAACGGATGGAGGCGGTCACCGAGCTGGCCCGAAGCAGCGGCTCGGCGCCAAATCCAGGATCCTCGTCGACGGTCAGATCGTAGAGAACAAATCCTGGCCGGGGCAGCAAACGCAACCTCACCGAAGACAGCCTCACAGGCCTGCCCAGCGACGACGCCATCAGGCTCGTGATCCGGCTTTTGTAGCGGCTCACGCTCAAGAGCGGCGGCACAATCAGCACCGCCAGGATGGCTGCCAGCGCCCCCAGAGCCAACCAAATCCGCCCGCGCTTCTTTCGCCGTCCTTGCTCGTGTTCCGTCATAATTCAGTGGTCAGTGGTCAGTGTACAGTGGAAAGATTTCAGTGGACAGATCGAAGTTGGCAGTGGTCGCGGGCTCTTTTTGACCACTGATCACTGACCACTGACCACTGTTCTTACCGCACCACATGCAGCGTCCGGCCCCAGCGCGTGTCGGAAAAGAAGTGCAGGGCCACGTGGCCCATCCACGCCAGGCTGGAGCCGATTCCGGTCTGTTCCAACTGGTCCTCGGACGACTTGAACGACCAATAGTTGAACATCGGCCGGCCCACGATATTCTCTCTGGGCACAAAACCCCAGTAGCGCGAATCGAGGCTGTTATGCCGGTTGTCGCCCATCATGAAGTACTTGCCCGGCGGAACCACCAGATCCCCGTCCACGAAGTGGCTGGGAGCATCCACGGCCCATTCTTCGGTGGCGCTTCCATCCTCTGCCGGCGCAATCGTTGGGAACTCGTCGAGAAAAACCTTCTCGCTCGGATTCGCGGGTATATCCATCCCGTCCTTGGGCTGGCTTTGCGCCACGCCGTTAATGAAGACGATGCCATCGCGCAGATGAATGTGGTCCCCCGGAACGCCGATCAGCCGCTTGACCAGAAACAGGTACTCAGGCTTCCCGTCCACATCGTCCGCCACCGGCTTGATGAAGACAACGACGTCGCCGCGCCGGGGCTCGCGGTAGCGGACCAGCGGCATCCACTTGGCATCCGGAGCCAGCGTAATGCGATCCACCACCAGGTGGTCGCCCACCAGCAGAGTCTTCTCCATCGACCCGGAAGGAATAACAAAGTTCTGCGCCAGAAACGTGAGTATGAAAAGCCCCACCACCAGCACCGAGCAGATGCTGGCCACCGCCTCGAAGGGCGTCTCCTCTACCCTGGTTTCCTGTTCAGGATTCGGTTCGGGTTGGGCTTCGTTCGGCGTCTTCGCGGCCGGCGTTTTCTTCTTGGTCATAGTTAGTGGTCAGTGATCAGTTGTCAGTGAACAGCTTTACTTCACCACGTGAAAAATGCGCTTCCAGCGCGCAAACCCCGTGAGCATCGATGAAAGTTCCCTGTCGTGTCCGAGTTTATCATCTCCGGCACTGAGCGAGGCCTGCTGCGGGTCGGTGGTAGAAGGCCGCCGCAGCGAAAAGTAGATCACCAGCGGCCGCGCAACAATGGCCTGCCGCGGCACAAATCCCCAGTAGCGCGAGTCCTTGCTGTGATTGCGGTTGTCGCCAAGCACAAAATACTCTCCCGGCGGAACCGCCAGCTCGCCGTTGCGCGTCAGGCTCTCCATCTGCGCCCACCAGTCCGGATCCACCTGCGGGTCGGTATAAATCCTGGCGGGAAAATTGTCGCGGAAGGGATTGGGCGGCGCCGGCTCGAAGGCCGCGTAGGGCTCATCCAGCGCAACTCCATTCACGATCACGCGTCCGTCTTCAATCCGCAGACGATCGCCCGGCATGCCCACCACGCGCTTGACCAGCAAAGGCGGCTCCGGATGATGAAAGACGATAATGTCACCGCGCTCAACTGGGCGATAAGGCAGCAGCCAGCGGGTCAGCCTGCCAGCCGGCGCGTAGACCTGCTTGTTGAAGAGAAGAAAGTCGCCCACAAGCAGCGTGTGCTCCATGCTCTCGGAGGGAATCAGCAGCGGTTGCAGGATAAAGGTGAGCAGAAACAAGGCCACCACCACCGTGCGCAGCAACGAGGCCAGCGCCTCAGGCAGCGTGGGCAGGTGGACGCGCAGGTGGGCGAAGTGCGGCCCGGGCTGGCCACGCGGCGGGGCGGGAGTGCTTGCGGGAGTGAGCGCGGGAATGCTCCCAGGGGTACTCATTCTTCCGCTTCTTCCTCCTTGGCTTCGCCCGGCTGGCCTGCCTTCTGCCGGGCGAGCTTATCGAGCGCCCGATGCGCCGCGTCCTGTTCCGCAAGTTTCTTGGTGCTGCCTGTTCCGCGCGCCAACGGCTTTCCCGGTTCCCCGGCTTCCATCATGAGCCGGACCTCCACGAGAAATTGCTTGTGATGGTCGGGACCGCTCTCGCTCTTTACACGGTACACCGGAGTCCCTGACCGGTCGGCCTGCAAACGTTCCTGGAGCGCTGACTTGTAGTTGCCCAGCGCCGCGCCGGAGCGCAACTCCTCGGCAAGCTGCTCGGCTGCCTCGCCCAGGATCTGACGCCGCACAAAAGCCCTTACCGGCTCCAATCCACCGTCAAGAAACAGCGCCCCTAGCACCGCCTCCATGGTATTGGAGAGCACCGTGCTCTTGCGCCGCAGGCCGCCTTTCTCTTCAGCGCGGCTCAGGCGTAAATGCCGGCCGAGCCCGATGCCCTCGGCAACCTGCGCGATATGCAGCCTGCTCACCAGCCGTGAGCGGACGCGGGTCAGCTCGCCCTCATCCCAATCCGGATGCACTCCGAAGAGCGATTCCGCAACCACCAGCCCCAGCACCGCATCGCCAAGAAATTCGAGCCGCTCGTTGTCGCCGGCCATGCATCCACTTGTCCCGTCGCCATCGCTCCCGCTCTTATGCGGGCGTTCTTTCGCTGCCTGCTCCCTGGCCAGCGATCTGTGCGTCAAAGCGTGTAACAGCAGCTCAGGCACCCTGAATGCATGACCAAGTGCGGTTTCAAGTTCTGCCAGAACTGGTTCCACGCGCGCCTCGCCTGCCTTCCAACTCTTCAAATATTTTCAAGATTTTCAAGCAAACTGCCGCGCCCGAAGACTCCGGGCCGGAAACTATTCTCGTTGATTCGATTAAATACCACCCAAAAGTTCCTCGGTCATTGCGGCCCAACTATTGAGGCTTGGCTGTATCGTTTTTCCCTGCAGTTCCCAATACCGCCTTGCCGGCAGGAACCGGGCTGGGCGCGTCGCCATCCGCATCCTCGTCGCAGGTGTGGCCGTTCACGGAGTAGGCATTCTTCACGCCTCGCTCCGCGGCCAGGCGCGTATCCTCTCGCCCGTCGCGCACGGTCAGCGCCAGCTTATACTCCGACGTGGCCGCGTCGCGCTTGCAATCCAGATCCAGCATGCGGCCCAAATAGATATGCGACCAGGCCAGCAGCCGCTGTTCCTTGCTGGTGGCCAGCGTCTTATGGAAGTCGTCGATCGCCTGTTCTGGATGCCCGGTCATGGCAGCCGCCCGGGCCAGAATGAACCAGGCATGAGCGCTGTCTGCCGTGGAGGCAACCGTGCCTGTCTGCATGGTGTTGGCCTGCTTCGCCAGCACCTGCTGCGCCAGCGCGCTCGCACTGGCGATGTCTCCGTTTGAAAGCTGAGCCTCGGCCAGATCCATTCCGGTAAGCTTGCGAGGCTTGCTGCGTTCCAGCACCTCGGCATCCGCTTCCTTGTCGAACTCGATCTGGCGCGCTCGGTGCACCTGCTGGTCTACGTCCATGGTGTACACCATTTCGCCGATGGTGTCTTTTAGGCTGGCAGGATCCCTCTCAAACTGGATCATCTGCTCGTAGAAATACTGCGTCAGCACAAACCCCTGCCGCATGTCGTGCTGCACCAGGGCCACGCGCGCGGCTTCCTGCTTCTGTTCGGTGAGCTGCTGCTCGTGCTCGTAGCGTGGCAGTTGCGAGCGCTCCAGGCCCGCGGGAATGATGTACGCCGGAATCCCGGTGTCCATGGTGCGCGCCTCAATCGCCTTGATCATGCACTCCACCGTCAGCGGCACGGTGTCGGAGCGATAGCGGAACTCCAGTGGCGCCTCGCGAATCTCCTTCAGAATCGGCTGGGTCCTGTCGATCGCATTGGCCCGCGCATACAACAGCGGCTCAATTACGTAATGCAGATAAGTGTGGCGAATGTCGGTCATGCGAATCTTGCCGTTCACCGGCGAAACCACCACCACATAGTCGCTGCCGTAGATGCGGGCATTCACCGTGCTCGGCGACAGCATCGGCTCGATCACCACGATGAACCGCCGCCCGTCGTACGTTCCCGCCGGCATCTTGAGATACAGATTCGTCGAGACGATCATCCGCGACAAAGGATCGTGCAACTGATTCGCCGCTTCATCGTAAATGTGGTGCACCGTTAGCCAGATCCCGTGCAGGTCTACCGCTTCCGCGAACTCCCGCAGCCGCGGCACAATCTCCGCCACCTGCGTTGCGTCGGGCGGCATCTCCGTCAGGTCGGCCGTCGTCTCCAGTTCCGGCGGAGGCGTCAGGTAGAGTGACAGCGAAATGTACTGCGCCACATCCAGTTCCGTGCCCGTCATCCGATGCTGAGCGATGTAGAGGCAAAGAGCGTCGCGCTTGTCGCGTGCCCCCTCGCTCGCGGCCAGGGCCTTGTCGATCTCGTCGCGCACCTGCTTGCGGATGGGCGCGCTGTCTTGCAGGCCCTCGTCGTAGCCGCACATGTTCAAGGCCGCCGCCATCGCGAAAACTGGTTCCGCGCTGGTCAGCGAGATGGTCGGCCCCGCCGGATCCACCAGCGAAGGCGTCCTCTCATGCACATACGCCTGCGCGGAAGACACACCGTGCTCTCCCGGCAGATTGCTGCTGGACGATTGGCTGCTGGACGATTGGGCGGCGCCCCAGGAAGCCGAAATCCCTATCAAAAGGCTTAAAAAAGCGGCCGAAGCAAAATAACTCGATCGAATTGTCTTGAACGTCATGAGGAAACCCTGCCTGCAAGTCTAGTTAGACGCAGCAGAAGGGTCAAACGGGAGGCAGAGTAGCTAGAAGCTGCCTTCTTACCCTCGCACCGAAACACCGGAGAAGGACAACACCGCCAAGCCGCGGACCGGCTGGCCAAAGAAGCGGGCCGGCTCAAAGACGCTGAACAGCAGCAGGTTCTCGACTTCGGCCTTGGTGGCGTCGTCGTTGGGGCCGGCGACGATGCGATAGTCGTAGACCTCGCCTTCGCCGTTGATATAGGCCTCGATCACCACCGGGCTGGAAAGAGCGCTGACGCCGCTGTTACCCGTTCCGCTCGACAGGCTTACCAGCCGCGGCGCGGTCGGGTTGCCCAGCGGAACATCGGTATTGGCCTGCGCCACCTCCGGCTGCGTAAACATGGTCACCAGCACAGTCACAGTGCCCAGCAACAACACAGCGCTCGCAAACCCCGCCGAAGCCTGCAGCAGAAACGGGCCCACCGTGTTATGCCAAGCCAGGCTCCACGCATTGAAGACGCTGCGGCGATTGCGCGCGCGCTCCTGGCTGATCGCTACCCGAATCCGTAGCATCAGGTCTTCCGGCTCGGCCACCTGGCCCAGCTCGGCAAGCGAACTTTGCGCTTGGCGCAGGGATTCCCACTCCCGGGAGCAATCCCGGCAGCCGGTCAGGTGAGAGGCGATCGTTCGCATCTCCCGTCCATTCAACCGGCCGTCAAGATATTCCGTAAATCTTGCCTGCATTGATTTGCAACCGTTCATCGCGCCTCCTCTCCAAGGGGCATGTCGAATTCCTCATAGGCAGCCGAACTCTTGCCTTTAGCCGGCGCTGTCAGCAAAGCCTTTAAATAAGCCCGCCCGCGCACCAGTCGCGACTTTACCGTGCCCAAACTTACAGCTTCGATCTCCGCAACTTCCTCGTAAACAAATCCCTCAATATCGCGCAAAATCAGCGTGGTCCGAAATGGCTCAGGCACTTGGCCAAGCGCCGCTTCTACCCGGGCCCGGTTCTCCTCGTGCACCACCGCATCGAACGGAGAATCGGCTGGATCCACCAGCCGCTCCTTCAGCGTCATCCCCGTTCCCGACTCCCGGTCCGTCAACTCCTCGTCGATGGCCACTTCCTGCTGCTTGTGCCTTATCCACCAGCGCCGCTGGTTTGAGGCCTCGCGCAACGCGATCCGGTAAATCCACGTGCGCAGCGACGACTCCCCGTGAAAACTGCCCACGCCGCGAAACACCTTGATAAAAACATCCTGCGTCAGGTCGGCCGCGTCGGCACGGTCAATCGCCGTGCGTGCCAGCAGCGAGTAGATGGGTTGGTGGTAGCGTGCAATCAGCCACGCAAATGCTTCCTCTGAGCCGGCCCGGAGTTCCGCTATGAGAGCCGCTTCTTCTGACTGGAGCGTCAGCGCGCTGGCAAAATTGCCCATGGTGAGGTCCGCCTGCAATTCAGTGTCCTCCCACCTACACCGCAATTCAGCTATGTTTGGCATCTGCCAGTTTTTTCCGGCCCGACTGCGGCCCGGCCGGCAGATGATCTCAGCTATATTGCGGCCACTCCATCCGGGGGCCAAAAGTTGCCACCGGAAAACCATGCTGCCAAGGAGTGCGTGGGGTTCGGGGGACACCCGGCAACTTGCCGCATGTCCCGCGCCCCTATTCTCTTAGACACCGGCACCCCCCTAAAGTGTTCCCGGTCACTTATGTAAAGAACTTAAATAACTCAGGTTTTCGCTTCCGGGGTACTTCCAGAGCCCAATTGGGACTTTCTCGCGCGCCCAGGTGCAAAACCGGCTCTGACAGGTTGCGGAAATACTCAAACCGGAGCGAGACGAGGGTTCTAATCCCCGCAAAACATCAACAGAATCAATAGGGGCTTCGGCCCTCGGCTTCTCCCCAGGATTTGAACAAAGTGCAACTGTAGTACCAACAGGCTGCGGAAAAACTCTTCTGGCCGGGATAAGTGTCAGGGCACGACTTCAGTCGTGCCAAATGCCGCAAAAATAGCGAGGGCTTTAGCCCCTGAGGTATGCTTTTCACGGCTTCTGTCCAGAGCCATGCCTCGTTATGATGAAAGCCGGAGGCGTCGCCGCCCATGTTCACCTTTCGCCCCATCGGGTACGTTCACAGCCCCTACAAAGATACGTCTTCCATTCCGCGCGGCCTGGGCGCCAAGCACGAGGCGGAAGGCACACTCGAAATTCTGCGCGAGTTCGAGCCCGGCCTCGCGGACATCGAAGGCTTCTCGCATCTCTACGTGATCTGGGCCTTCGACCGCGCCGAAGGATACGATCTGCTCGCCCATCCGCCCACCGATGAGAAGCGCCCGCACGGCGTCTTTTCCACGCGCTCGCCCCGCCGTCCGAATCCAATCGCCCTCACGGTCGTCGAGTTGCTCCGCCGCGACGGAAACTCGCTCCATGTTCGCGGAGTAGACATGCTCGACGGCACCCCGATCCTCGACATCAAGCCGTACCTGTCCAGCATTCCGGAAGAAAAGCTCCGCCGCGGCTGGCTCGCCGAAGCCGAAGCGCGCAAAGGCTGACGCGTGGGGTTTCCGCCCCACAGTGGAGATGCATCCCACGAGCACTGTCCACTGTTCGCTGTCCACTGTTCACGGAATCCCCAATATCTTATGCGTCTGCAAACTCAATCGCCACTGCGGATGCTCCATGCAATACCCCAGCGCCAGCTTTGTATTTGTGGCCCGATCCGGCCCGTCCATCGGCTGCAAGAAGAAATGCCGGAAGGCCAGCCCGACAAAATCCGCCGGACTAGACCCCGCCTGCGGATAGACCAGCTTCAGCTCGTCTCCGCTCACTTGCGCAAGCACCGCGCCTGCCTTGGGGCTCACGCACAGCCAGTCAAGACCAGTAGGAGCTTCAATCGTTCCATTCGTCTCGACCGCAATTTCAAAATCTCGCGCATGAAGCGTCGCGATCAGGCGCGCATCCAGTTGCAGCAAAGGCTCGCCGCCGGTGCAAACTACAAACCGCTTTCCCGCCGAAGTCCTTACAGGCCACTTCTGCTCGATGGCCGCAGCCAGCGCCTCCGCACTCTCAAACTTTCCGCCCCCGGGTCCATTCACATCGGCAAAATCCGTATCGCAGAATTTGCAGATCGCCGCAGCCCGGTCCTGCTCGCGCCCCGACCAAAGATTGCAGCCCGCAAACCGGCAAAAGACCGCCGCGCGCCCCGCCTGCGCCCCCTCGCCCTGCAGCGTATAGAAGATTTCCTTCACCGCGTAAGTCATAAAAACAGCTTCTAGCTCCTAGCTTCTAGCCAAAAGCCCGTTATATTCGCAACCAATCCAATCACTCCGCATGAGAAAGCTAGGTCTTTGGCCGTTGAAGTTGTACCAACTCTGGGTGCCCCAGGTCCCGATTTTGGGACCTGGGATAGCAGAAATTCAAGGCACGAAATCATGCGGTCAGAGTCCCAGGAGCTAGAAGCTAGCCTTTCCGCAGCGGATCTTCGCGCCCGTTCTCTCGAAATCCCTTCTGCCGCAGCAGGCACGAATCGCACTGCCCGCACGGCTCGCCCGTTGCCGAGGGATCGTAGCAACTGCTGGTGAGCCCGTAGTCCACTCCCAACTCGATCCCTTTGGCAATAATCTCCGCCTTCGACATCGCAATCAGCGGCGTATGAATCTTCAGCTTCTGGTGGCCCTCGACGCCGGCCTTAGTCGCCAGGTTCGCCATCGTCTCAAATGCCTCAATGAACTCCGGCCGGCAATCCGGATAACCCGAGTAATCCAGCGCATTCACGCCGATAAAGATGTCGCTCGATCCCAGCACCTCGGCCCATGCCAGCGCAAAGGAAAGAAAAATCGTATTCCGCGCCGGCACATACGTGATGGGAATGCCGTGCCCCATCTCCTCCATCGCGCGCCCCTTGGGAACAGCGATATCGTCAGTCAGCGCAGAGCCGCCGAAGATGCGCAGATCGATGTGCGCGATCTTGTGCTCGGCCGCGCCGATGGAAGCCGCCACTCGCGCCGCCGCCTCAAGTTCCCAAACGTGCCTTTGTCCATAGGAGAACGAAAGCGCATAAAGCAGATAGCCCTGGCTCCGCGCAATGGCCAGCACGGTGGCCGAATCCAACCCACCGCTCACCAGCACCACCGCTTTCTTCCCTGTACTCGTCATCGCCCCAATCTCCCAACGAGCTAACGCGCTAACACGCGCGCAGCGCGGCTAACCCCGCCAACTCCGCTAACTCCGCTGGCGTTCAAACCCCGCCCTTGCCGATATCCATCGACGGCGAAATCGGATTGTCCTCGTCGATATACGCATCGATGCACTTGTCGAGCGTGCCCTGGGCTTCGAGGATAAACTCGACCGCATCGCGTGCGCCTCCCTGTCCGCCACGATTCGGCGTCACGTAATGCGCCTCGGCCTTCACCCGCTCGCGCGCATTGGCCACCGCAATCGCAAGGCCGCATTCCCGCATCACCGGCAGATCGATCACATCGTCGCCCACGTAGGCAATCTCATCGAGAGCGACGCCGCTCTGAGCCATGATCTCCCGCACCGCCTGCATCTTGAACGCCTTGCCCTGGTAGACGAACTCGAGCTTCAGATCGCGCGCCCGCAGCGCCACCGTCTCCGAAATGCGCTTGGTAATGATGCCGCACTTGAGCCCGCCCAGCCGCGCCAGCGAAATCGCCGTCCCATCGTGCGCGTTGTAGCCCTTCGCCTCCACCGCCTTTGAGGTGAGCGTGCCGTCCACTACCACAGGCACAGGAATAATCCAGATGCCACCGTCTGTAAATACTCCGTCTACATCGAAAAGAACGATCTTGATCTTGCGGGCGCGGTCCTGCGCGGAAACTGTCATACTTCAATTCTACCTATTGCTCTCGGCCTCTTTTTTGGGCACGCGGATGCAAGTCCAGAGAAAATGAATCATGCGCCGCAGCGACGATCCAAACATCGCCCACAAGCCCCCCGCCGAGCCCCGCGCGCTTGGCTCCGAGGGCAACCATCTTGACCCCGAGGACTACTACCTCGAAGGAGGGAACATGGTCTTCACCGCGGCCTATCATCTCAAGCGTGGCTCCTGCTGTGGCTCCGGATGCCGGCACTGTCCGTATGGCGAGGCGCAAAACGAATCCTACTCCCCCCCGCCATTTCCAGGGGACTGAGCCTGCGGTTGCGCCGCGGCCGGCTCCCGCACCAGCACCGCAAAACGCGGAAACGCAAAGCTCCCGCCCGCATCGTCGATCACGTTCAACTGGCACAGATAGGCGCCCGGCTTCAATCCGGCCAGAGGCACATCCATTTCCACAGCCACCGCGTCGCGTCCCTGCACATTAATTGCCTTGGCCTGTACCAGCGGCGACTGGTACACCTTCGTCGACCCCTGAATCAGCTCCAGGCTGCTCAGCAGATCGATGCCCGGCTTTGTGCCCTTCGGAGCATTGTCGGCGGCCTTTTCGCGTGCCGGGCTGTAGACCTCGTACAGCAGATACATGTGCTGATCCTGGCGAAAGACATGCGCGATGTCGGGCACGTACTCCTGGCCGTTGCGCACCAGCGGATCTATATCCTTGCTTGGCTTCTTGCTCGGCTGGCGCGCGGCGGCCAGCACAATCGAACTCAGCTTCAGCGGGGTCTTCTTCATATCCGGCAGCGTGACATTCGCTTCGAACGATCCCATGCGGCCAGTCTGGTTTTCGCGCACCACAAACTTCAAATCGTATTGTCCCGGCGGCAGATTGAAGCTGGTCGTGTACTGAATGTTTTTCTGCCGCGCATTCAGCGCCGCATCCAGATTCAGCTTCACCGTCTCTCGCGCCCGGCCGATGGGTCGCTTCACCTCGTCGATCACTTCGCCGATAATGTCCAGCGTCGCCTTGTCCTTGTCGCCGCCCTTCACAAACGGAATTTGCGAGCCCGGCACCAGCAGCGAAACCGGCATGTAGTACCGGTTGTCGTCGAGCCGGAAATACATCGCGTCGAGATAGACAGCCATATCGGTCGCCGGCAAATCGCTGGCCAGTTCGTCGGTCAATTCCTGCTCGCGATCTTCCTTGCCGGAGTGCTTGAAGTCCGCTGGCGCATAGTAGCCCTGCCTGTATTCGAGCTTCACTCCGGGCGCCTTCACCTTCACCGTCAGCTTGCGATATTTTCCGTCGCGCGCCGGATTCGACGAGTGAAAGCCGATGGCGTAGTAAGCCGAACTGTCCTTCTGCACCTGCGCAAACGCCGGCGCAAAATCGTTGGAGTCGAAGAACGCCTTGCCACCGGTGTCGCTCGAGAGCGTCGCCATCACTTCCTGGCTGGCGAAGTTCGCGTTCATGTTGCTGGTCAGCGCGGCTCCGCTGTAGCCGCCACTGCCGCGCAGGCTGCCAGTGGAAGCGTCGCCCAGGGGCCCGATCGCCTGCAGTCCGCGCGTGTCCACGCTGTAAATCGAAAGGTTGGCCCGCACCGCCGCGTTGATGGCCGCCCGCAACGACGCCTGGTTCTCGATGCCGTCGCGCGAGATGCCGCCGGAAAAATACAGCAGCGACTTTTTCTCGTCGATTCTGGAAAGCGACTGCGCCACCGCCCGCAGCGCGAACAACTCGCGATCGGTGTTCACATCGTTGTACTCGCTCTCGTCGGGCGTGTAGCCGGTGGTGTCCTCCACCTGGTTTGAATTCGCTGTGGCGCCCTGCGCGAATCCTTGCCCCTCGGTGCCGTTGTAGACAGCCACTTCGTTAATCAGCGCCTGCTTGTCGGCGGTAAAATCTTGGTCCACCGTCAGCGTATCGCCCAGCGAAACCAGCGCCACCAGGTCCGCCGGCTGCATCTTGGTTTTCAGAAACGCCTGTGCCGCCTGCACACTGCGGTCAAGATCTTCCGGCTGCATCGACGTCAGGTCGAAGAACATCACGATCAGCCGGTGATTGCGCAGGTCCGCGGGCTTGGCCACCATCACGGCCTTCTGCCCGTTGCTCGCCAGACCCGCCGCCAGGCCGCTCACCGTGGCCTCGTTCAGCGGCGTCGCCATGTCCACGCTCTCAAAGTCAAAGGTGTCGATTTGCTGCTGCTTGCCGTTCTCGTAAATGGTAAAGTCGCTCTGCTTCAGCCCGCGCACCAGCTCGCCCGTCTTTACGTCGCGCGCTACAACGTTGGTCAGCACCAGATCGCCGTTCAGCTTCAGTGTGAAGCCGCCCTGCGGAGCATTTGAAACCCGCGTGGCGTCCTGCGCGAGCGCCGGTCCTACGCCCGGCACTGCAAGCGCCATCGCCGCGATCCCCGCTCCAACCTTCCGCAACCAACCCCTCATCCATTCCCTTCCAGACCAACTCTGGGTGCCCCAGGTCCCGATTTTGGGGCCTGGGATAGCAGAAATTCAAGGCACGAAATCATACGGTCAGATTCCTAGCTCCGCTAAAACCTGAACCTGGCCGTAAACTGAAACGAACGCATCTGCCCCGCCGAAGTAATTTGCCCGAACTTAGGCTGGTTGACCACCGTGCCCACCCCTGCATACTGCACGGTGTTAAACACATTGTCGATGGTGGCGCGGATCTCCAAACTACGCGTATCGCCCATCTGCATCGTCTTCGAAAGTGACATGTTATTCGAGACCGTCCCCGGCCCTTTGATCGAGTTACGCGGCGCATTGCCGAAAAAATCGCAAAATCCCAGCGTATTTGTTGGCGCTGAGTAAGCCGCCGGGTTGAACCACTGATGCAGCGATCCGCCCCCGGCAGTTACGGATGCTCCGGTAAGATTGGGCCGCATCACTCCGCCCGTGCCGCACGTGGTGCTGGTAACCGATGCCTGATAACTCGGACTGATCCATTCTCCACTTGCACCTCCACTCGCAAACTTGAAAGTGCCTGAAATCGAGAAGCCCTCAAGAATATGCGAGCCCGCGCCTGTAGTTACCCAGTACTTATCCTTGCCGAACGGTAACTCATAGAGATAAGTGCCGCTAACTGAGTGGCGCACATCGAGACTCGAGTTACCCAGCTCGCCGAGCACATCTTGCCAGTTCTGCGCGCCCACGCCGCCCACGCCGCCCAACACGCCGGCATCGTCAATCGAGTGCGAGTACTGGTAGTTAGCTCCCAGCGCAACCCCGCCCAACAAGCGCTTATTCACGCGCACCGTGCCCCCATTGAACTTGGAGAA